>JGI24708J26588_10002082_pt1 | contig 15363 bp, 21 predicted proteins | sample BioPla1DNA2_FD_26588 | JGI IMG/M metagenome (IMG submission 26588) | reverse complement strand
CTCGGCTGAGAAAACGATGCTCACAATTTTAGAGACACTAAAAAATAAGGACTAATTACTATGTCTAGAAAAAAATCTTATGATGCGGAAGTTTTTATAGGCTTTCGTTATTTTTCATTTATGATTGCAGTGACGGTGTCAGTATTTCTTAACGTTATATTTTTTCAATCACTTGATACAGGATCCTATTGGTGGGTACTTTTATGTATTTCAGTTCTATTAGAGTCTGCTAAAATTAGCACGCTTCTTACAAAAAATATATTCGTATCACTTTATGAAAAAACGAAAGAGAAAAAAGTAAAGTCAGCCGTCGTTTTATTTTTTGGTTCGTATCTTGCTATGGCAACCTTAAGCGTTATGGCAGGTCTAGGTTTTTCAGTAGTTGTTACTTCAAAGTCTGCTGATAGACAAGCCTCTGAGCTTCAAATGATTGAGAACCACATTTCTGAGATAGAGTCTCTTGAAACGAGAAGAGCGACCTATCTTATAGCAAAAGATATCACACTTTCAGCGTATCCTCCTTATGCTGAAGCCGACGCTGCTTATGTAAAAGCACAGGCAGAACAGGAAGAGGCCGAACGAAATTACTACGCTGCTATCGCAGAGAGAAATAGATATCCAAATGACCCGGAATCTGAAATGTATGAGTTAAGACAGGCAGCACAACGAGAAGTGAATGCACAAGACTCAATTTTGGCAGCGGCTAATAGTGCTTTTAGAAATGCACGAGACAGGCGGAACATAGCTAAAACTGAATTCGAAGAACTCAAAGAAAATAGCGATGCTCGAATTTCTGAGCTCAATGATGAATTCGCTCTTATGACAAAAAACATGGGGATTGAGTCTGCAACACCAAGACTAGCAGTCCTCGAGTTAGAACAAAACTTAAAAGATTTAAAAAATAAAATTATGGAAGAAAAAGGTATGGGATATATGTTTGACCTTATGTCCGCAATCTTAAAAGTTCCAGCAGACACTATTAAGTTTATCATATTATTATTTGTTGCTTTTCTTATTGAGCTCGTCATTTATCAAAGCTCTCCCGATATTAGGACAACACGAAATATCCTCTATTTTTTCCGCCGACATATTTCAACAAATATTGACGTGCAACAATTATTGTCCTCTTATGATGAAGAAAATATTATGTTTGACGAACAAAGAGAACAAAAGCCTTTAACTAAAAGTCAAGAAAATGATGAGCCAAAGAAAGTTGTTAGAAAAAAAATGGACAGCTCACAAGAGCAGGTAGATGAAGAAATAAAAAAAAAGTTACCTGAGCAAAAACGAGAACAAGAACACAATAACTTAAAAGTTTCATCTAGAGTTAAGATTGAAAACTCTTCACCAATAACGATGCCTATAGATTCATCAAAACCTTTAATAAAAGAAGACGTCTCAGAAGACCTTATTGACTTTGAAGAAGAGGTTGCTCGAGAGCTAGAAGAACTTTCAAAAATGGTTCAAGTAGAACAAGTAAAACGAGTAGAACAAGTAGAACAAGTAGAACGAGTAAAAAATGAACCTCCTGTAATCATAGAGAATACCCCAGAGGTTACCCCAGAGGTCGCTTTAGAAAATACACCCGAAAGTAAACTGGAAGATAAACCGGAGGGTAAGCCTGAAGATAAGCCCGAAAGTGTTATCGAGGTTAAAGGCTCTATAAGACGAAAAATACCAGAAGAACCTATAATTAAAAAACGAGAAACTTTAGTTGACGAATTTATAAAAGAAGTTGAAGAAAAAAAAGAGCAGGCACTTCATACAATTCATTTTAGATTTGGAAGGACGACTCAAAAGATAGCAGATAAGCTCATAGAATTTATTAAGCTCTGCATTGATGGTCCTGGCAAATTTATACGAAAGCCAGATGAAGCTGCCGACTTATTAAAATTAAATCGTAAAGCTAAAGAAGTATTTATTAATCACCTATCAAGTCTTAAGATGCAAAACGAGCAACTAATTATGAGGAACAAGAATGGTGAATATGTTGCAAACTTTTCAGCAGATGAAATAATTAAATATGCAACCGAAATTTTGGAAGACTAATTTTTGGAAAAACTTTTCAAAAATAAATATATAAAGGAGCATTTGAAATGGCAATAGCAGGAAAAAAGATTTTAAGAAAAAATGTAGCAAGAAATATTATTCTTGAAGGCATGATGGAAGTTTACAATACTGTATCTAGCACGTACGGTCCTCGAGGACGCACTGTACTTTTTGATAGAGGTACAAACGCGAAGTTAACAAAAGACGGGATCACAGTAGCTAAAGAAATTAAGTTTAGCAATGAAGCTAAAAACTTAGGAGCTCTTCTTATAAAAGAAGCAGCCGGCAAGTCTAATTATATGTCTGGAGATGGCTCAACCTCAGCCACTATATTGACGGCCAATCTTTGTAAAGAAGCAAACATACTTCTTCAACAAGGCGTCGACATTAATGACTTACGAGAAGGCTTCCGCATAGCACGTGATACTGTGTTAGAACGTCTTCCGGAATATAAAAAAGAAGTTCATTCAGAAAAAGATATTTTAGAAATTGCAAAAGTTTCGGCTAATGGAGATGAAGAAGTCGCTTCATTTATTCAGGAAGCTTTTCTCAAAATTGGAGACAACGGGATAGTCTCAATAGCAGACTCGCTTTCCAGGAACGGAAAAACAACAGTGAATATTGCCACTGGTCTCGAATTTAGTAGAGGCTTCTTAACGAGCCAGTCTGTCAATGCTGCAAATGACCAATGTATTCTAAAATCACCGAAAGTACTTTTATCAAACCAAGTACTTAACGATGTGCAAGAATTACAACCGATTGTTCAAAGTTTACAGCTTTCAAAAACGCCGGTCGTTATTATTGCTCCCGATTTTGATGATGAGGTTATGGCTTGGTTCAGAGAACTCTTAACTAAAAAAACGGTATCAGGTTCTCTCGTCTTAGCTCCAGGAACTTCCAAAACGACTATTGCAGACAATTTGTTAGACTTATCCGTTATGCTAAACGGGAAAATCTTAGGCGATGACTTTTCTNTAAATGAATTTAAAGANGAGTATCTCGGCACAGCTGAGCAAATTACGATAACGAAAGGGAAAACGATAATCGTTGGTGGTGAGATCGACCAAAAGAGGTTTGACGAACACATCGAATTATTATTAGCTAAAATTAATCATGATTCGAGCGAGCTAGGATATTCCGAATATGAAATCGAAATGATAAAAGAGCGTGTAGCAAAAATGACGGGTGGCGTTGCTACAATTTATGTTGGCGCACTGACATCAACTGAGCTCGGTGAAAAGAAAGACCGCTATGAGGATGCTATAAATGCAGTACGTTCGGCTCTAAAGTCTGGATATGTGATAGGTGCGGGCACTCCTCTTTTAAAAATAAGCTTCGGAAAAACACCCGAGATGAGTCCACCTAAAGCATTAGCTTATAAAGCATTCATGAAGGCCATAAGAATGCCGGCAAGAAAACTTATCGAATCGGCTGGTGAAGATCCAGAATTAATTATAAGTGAAATTTTATCGGCGAAAGAAGGTTCTGGATTTAATGCAAGAACCGGCGAGATTTCTTATTTACTAGAAGATGGTATTATAGATCCATTTGAAGTTATTAGAAATACTATTTTATATTCTTCAAATATGGCAGAGTCTTTTATGTCTATAGATTCCGTTATCATTTCGGACGTTCCAAACCTCACTTTTGAATCTATGGATGAAGTACTTAATGAGGATGGTATTAAATGGTAGATTTCGAAGGCTTAATGAAAAGAGAGCCTGCTAGTAGAAGATCTGGCAGGCAAGCAACTGAATTTTTTCAATGTGTCGTTTTTTATGGAAGCCCAGTGCTTGAGGAAATCCAAGAATTGCCAAAGGTCCTTAAAAAAAGAGGAAGACGTTCAAAAGAGTTAAGCTCAAAGTTAGAAAAAACGAGGATAACTTTTCCGCTTTACAGTAAAGAAATTTTTATGACTCAAGAAGACGCAACAAAGTTTTTCCCAATTTTTATCAAAAAACTCATTGGCGATAATATGATTCCTGCTGACATAATTTTGCCAGATAGAAGTGTGGACGAAACGAGAGTAAAGTTTGGCGTCGTACCTTTAGAGGTAACGACTCTGCAGGAAGAAAAGTCTGAATTCAAAAACTTTTAGATCTTGGAGTGATGGCTCTTAGGCAAAGTTCATTTTTTTTAGAAGGTCATCACTCTTTTCTTTTAGTGACTCATAAGTTCTCTCATAAGATGCATGCGGATTCCAAATTTTGCTCGGAACAAAGTCTTGAATATACGTGTTAATCAATTGAATATTTCCAGAGATTGCGTCTGTTGTGTCTTTTGCATTCACGCCTGCTTGACAGGTAAACCAATCACCACTTTCCCAGTCGTGATTTAAGTCACCTGGGAAGTGTTCAATCTTAGGCGTATATGTTCCTTTCCGTCTCGCTTGATACAAAGACTTCATATTGTTCTTTACAAAAATATTCTTTCCACAAAACCATCTATTATGAATAACGAGGTCGATATAACTATAATAGGGGTCATTGTTTGCGTCAACTGAAATATAGTCAACTGTAAAGCCAACTCTTTTTAAGAATTGTTTTGTTGGCTCAGACTGATAGTTATCAAATGATACGTGCTTAATATTAAGTCCACCTAGTCTCTTCAAGTCCCATATAAAAAACTTAATAGCGTCGAAGTTTATCATTCCACCTTTAGGAATAAGCACGATAGTAAAGTCTGTCACATATACGATGAGAGATTGCCCAGTGTGAGGATCTATCCGTTCGGGGTCGCGCTCTATATGACTCATCGCAATACAGGTAGCGTCTTTAGATTTGGATTGGTCAACTGAAATAACGCGAGGTAAGCTTGGCTCATAGTAATAATACCATTGATCTAATACTTTATTAAAAAAGTACGGATGGATCTGGTTCCAGATAAGATGTTCAGGTTCTTCATGTGATAAAGCCGTTAAGCTTCCATAAATATTACGTAAACCATTGTCAAAACAATTTTCTATCCAATCGCCTTGATAAAAAATTCTGTCCGCCTGGCCAGCTGGAATTCCAGCAAAGTCTTTCATAAACTCAATAGGGTTTTCTTTTGCTTTGTCTAAAAAGCTCACTGTACCGGTTTGGGTGACTTGTTTGATAGGACACCATACAAGGTCAGAATTTTCAAAAGATGCAGCCTCTCCCTCATTCTCACATACAACAGGAGGTTTCCCGCTCCCACCTTTATAAAGCTTAAAGCCGACATCAAAATTATGAATTTCTTTTACTTCTTCTTGGAAAGTATTTGGATTTTCCACTTCACAAAATTCGGGAAATTCGAGAGGATAGAGCTTCCAACGACTGCCTGTCCAAATAAAATTTTCTTTATTCTTAGGTGCATCGTGCGTCATCCAATTTTGTATTGGGTCGTCTAGATTAGAAGGACTTGAGTCTAGAATAAATCTTGCGTAATAGTTATTTTGAAAACGGTTGCTAATACGTTGACGGAGCTTTGTAAAGAACTGTAGCAATTTTTCAGGTGTCCAGCCTTTTCCGGATTCTAAGAAAAAAGTTATTTCCGTCATAGCTCCCATTAAGATATTCATACCTAAAAGTGAGCCAGCATTCGAAATCTGCTTCCAGTTTAGACCGTTGCCAGTTCTTAAAATGGAAGAAGGTGCAGACATTGTCCACGGGATGTATTCTACCGTTTCGGATTCCTGAAGAAATTTATCTTCTTTCAGCATATCTTGATGAGTTCTACAGAACTTCCAATAAGAAGACGACTCGATAAGCTGTCTAATAGGCTCAGTATAAATTTCAGAAGCTTTAGATTGTGTTACTGCACAGAGGGCAAATACGAACACGGTTGTCTGGGCTTTATCAAAAAACTTCCATGGGTTTCTCATGAGAGCAAAGTGTGCAGCAATATAGAGTAATGAAAGTATTGTGCCCGTACTCTTCCCCGACCCAATACTTGGATTTAATACGGCAGTACGAAAAGGCTCAAATGGATCAAAATAAGATATAAAAAATTTTCTAACCGGCCACCAAATGGAATCACTCATTGACCCAATATATTTGGAAGTTAAAAATTCTTCAGGTGTAGGCGGCTTATCTTTAAAGGTGAGTCTATATGGATTAATAATGAGCTCGTTCTTAAAAGACTCATCAAAGTCATTTTCTAAAAGCCATTTTATTGCCGTTTGAAGCTGGGTGAAGTTTAAATAAGCATATTCTTCTCGTAAAGCGAGCGAGTTGTCTCCTTGTAAGAGGTCTTTAATTATGTATTTTAAGTTTCTTAAAGTGCGCTCATCTTGAAAAGTCTTTCTAAGAAGATCTGGGTTGTCAGGTAAAGTATCAAGCGTGTTGATATCTAATGTGAAAGGGTTGCTGATGTTCGATGAATGTTCTATCTTTTCCTTTTGTCGTGCCATTTTAGTTAGTGGGAAACTCAAAACTTCATAAGGTGAACTAACTAACTATCAAGAGAAATTTCCACAGAACTCTTCGGGCGTAAAAATATGAGCCCCAAAAGAAGACGGTAGATGTCTACATATGTAAAACTGTGAGACTTAAATAGGAGAAACACATGAACAAGAATTTTGTCGACGCCTTGCGAGAAGCAAGCAGACGAAAAAAACGAAGAACAGGATCTAGCAAGCTAACTAGACAAGAAGTTATGCGAATTCGCGAAAGCTTTGCAGGACGTTCTTCTACAGGAAGGTCTTTAAGATCTAATCGAGCTAGCATTTCTGACAGCCGAATCAATGAGTCAATGACTTCCCGAAGACGGGGAACAGTAGCAGGCTCAAAATACGCATCACGAAGATTAGGCGAGTCAGCAACAACTCGAAGACCTACAACAGGATCACGCTANGCCAGATCTACTAGATTAGGTGAATCAGCCAGNCGACCAATGAGACGAATCTCTCGGCCAGACACATCATGGCAAAACGTGCTTACGAACTATACGGCTTTTAAAGAAGCAGTAACAAAAGGAAAGAGATCCATTATCACATCTCGTGAGCTTAGAGCTCTTAGAGAAAACTTTAAGAGAGCACAAAGACGTGGTGTAAAACTTAGAGAAGCTGATCTCAATTATGACCCAGCCCAGGCAGCTGATCCAATGGGTATGCAAGATCAAATGGACGCGGATTCGATGAACTTCGGCCAAACCATTGCATTAGATCCTGCACTTAGCTCACAAATTCAAGACGTTATGAATGCAGTTGATGCTCTCGCAACTTCAGCAGGTCTTAAGACGGACGACCTTGATGCTGACCCAATGGCCGGAATTCCTGCCGTAGATGGTATGCAACAAGCTGACCCACAACAAATGCAACAAATGACGGAAAGTCTCATGAGACGGTACAGCAACTGGAAACGAAGAAAGACCGGATCAGGCGTTCTCACTGAAGGCGAAAAGCGTCAATTAAGACGCCACGCTCTTCGAGAAAGCAGATCAGTAGAAACTCGTCCTTCAACAAGGCGAGCAGGTCTTATAAGACGTGCTGATAACTCAAGAATTCAAGAACGGATTACTCAAAGAAATCGACAACTTAGATCTCTTCAAGAAGGCTCTCTCGACATTCCAACACGTGAGGAAATGAGAACAAGCGCGAGCCGACATCCATACGTTAAACGAGACATAAGCTATACGAATAGTAATTCCGAATTAGGTTCAGTTCCTTCAGCTAAAACTCTAGCAGGTGGATACACAAGCGGTCGTGGAAAAAATGCAACGAAAGCCGGAAAACGATGGCCAACAAAAGAATTGAAACAACCAGCTGGATCTGGCGCTATCAAAGAGAAAAAAACGGTGACTGACATTTATGTTGATAGATACTTCGAACCAAAATTAAGCTTTGACAAGATTAAAGAATCTATGAAAAGCGGACTTTTAGGATAGAGGGTATTCTATGAGACGTCCTCGAGTTTTAAGAGAAGAAGCTCTGCAATTTTTTAATGACGGAGATGAGCGAACATTTGAAGAAATCTATCAAAATGACATGCATCTTTTTGATGATAATCCTCCCGTTGCTGGGGAAAGACCTACTAGAGGAGCTTTCAGGGCCGCAAGTCGACCCAGACGAAATTCCTTAAGGCGTGGCGGATTCAGTCGTCGCTAAGGTGAATTTTTCATTAAAAAGGAGGCATGCGCCTCCTTTTTTTTTGCTCATTTTGAATATCTTTTCTCAAGTTCTTATATATTATACGAATGGAGGAAAAGCATATGTTAGTAAAAATTTTGATTGCTATTTTAGGNGTAGTTCTTATCTGGTTCTTAGCTGGTCCTAAAGCNGCACGGTTCACAGCAACATTACTTTTAGTTGTAGGTCTTTTCCTACTTCTTTTTCCTGGGCTCAGANTGATCTTTTTAGGATAACAAAAATGAGTACAGTAGAATTAATCTTACATGGGTTGTTAGGACTAGGAATAATCCTAATCTTGCTTCCAATCATGAAAAAATTATTAGTTTTCATAGTTGATAATTTTAAGTATTAACTTGTGATAATGGAGAACACAATGGAAATCAAAATAGGAAACACTGAACTAAGAATAAGACTCATAAAGTCTTATGGGGACCTTAAAAGAATTCTGGAGCAAGATGATAGCGTCTATGTTGGTCTTATGGATGACTATGATGATTATCCTGGTGAGTACTGGGGTTTTCGATACTCACCAGACAAGTTGTATAACGACTTCGTCTTGCAAGAAGTCTTGCGGCCAGAGCAACTACGACAAGAGTTGATAGATCTTTTTTCCGATGTGGCAGAGGCAATTTCACTCATATCAAATGAAGAAGAAAAATAACGAGAATAAACGAGTATAACAAGGAGCAAAAGATATGGCAAAAAGAAAATTGCGGGAGTCTACCGGACTTCCGTTTAGAACAGACCGAGAGCTAGTTAGCCAATACCAGATCTCGGACTATAAGGTCACCAATTCGAAGTCTTCTAATGTGATCCAAAAGCACTTGGCACTTAGAAATGAAGCTGCTTTGGAATTGTGGGAAAAATATTTTCTTCTCAGAATGAAAATGAGAAATGAATTAGTCACTGTATGTGCACGAAATGGAATGCACTATCCCGAGATGTATGAAGAATATGACTCTGAGGCATGGGATAAATTTATTAACCAAATGAATGGTATCCGCCTTAATGAATTAGAACACATTGCTAATTGGAGTATTTATATTCGGCTCTGGGGCTACTGGAGATCAATGAACAGAGATCTCATAAAGAAGTGGTTAGATTGGCACGGGCGAAATACTTCAGACACTTTCACGAGCAAAGACTCTGATAGTGAGATAAGCAGAATAGATCTTCAAATGGCTGACACTGGAAAAGATGCCCATGACGGGTATGAATTGAACATGAACAGAGATATTTTTTGGGAAGCCATGAGAAGGCTCGAAAGTGAAATGACGACTAAACAAAAAAAGTTAATCTCTATGTTAGAAGCCGGTGAAAAGAAAAAAGATATAGCTGCGAAACTTAAAACGACAAATAAAATTATAAAAGAAAACCAAGCATTTCTAAAACAGCAGCTAAATAGTCATATTAAGCAAGTTGCTGCTGAAAAAGGCATCGACATTGACTATAATGAAATGCTTTTGTATTTTGAGGGGTGTTAGAAAATGGCTAAAAATGCAGAGCTAATTGATAGACGGAGAGTGAGCTCCGCCAACATACAGCAGTTGGAAGAGAATGAAATATTCGTCTTTGGCTCAAATGAAGCAGGCATACATGGAGCAGGTGCTGCNAGACTCGCNAAAGAAAAGTTTGGAGCAGTCGATGGTGAAGGTTTTGGGNTGTTTGGACAATCCTTTGCAATACCAACAAAAGACAAAAATATTCAAACACTTTCTTTGAGAAAAATTGAAAAACATGTGAACCATTTTATTGCGGTGGCTCATGCAAATCCACATCTTACTTTTCTTGTAACTGAAATTGGATGTGGTTTAGCTGGATATGATGTCAAAAACATTGCGCCTATTTTTGCGGACTGCATTGGATACGATAATATTTATTTGCCACTTTCTTTTTGGCAATATTATTCGGCACACTGCTAAAGGAGAACTAAATGGAAAATAATCAAGCTTTCATTGCTAAAATTGGCAATATCAAACCAATTGAGAATGCCGACAGAATTGTACAAGCGGACGTAATTCTTAAAGGTGTGCCACAAACTAAAGTTGTTGTTGCAAAAGATGCNTANAAAGAAAATGATTTCATNGTGTATTTTGACTCGAATTTATGTCTCACCNAAGAATTCATAGACTACTTCAACAACAAAAATGGCGGGAGCATAGACACCTATCTCGCAAAAGGAAATAGAGTTCGAACTGTGAAACTCCGTGGAGTTATTTCAGACGGTTTAGTTGTTGGTTTGAACCAGCTTTCATCTTTTTTCAAAAACAAAACCGTCACAGAAGGCTTTTCTTTTGATACATTAGAAGGGATGCGCATTTGCTACAAATATGTTCCACAGGAGAAGCTTGGCAACACAAGTGCAACCAAAGGAAAAAAACTAAAAAGCCGTATTCTGCCTGATACCTTTCAATTTCATGTTGAAACAGAACAACTTCTTAGAAACGTTGAAAAATTAAATCCTAAAATGGTCGCATCAATTACGAGAAAAATTCATGGGACCTCTGCAATATGCTCAAGAATGAAGGTGCAGAAAAAATTAACCCTCTTAGAAAAACTTGCAAAAAGTNTAGGAGTCACAGTTGTCGAAACNGAATATGANTATCTTTTTGCTTCCCGGACCGTTGTGAAAAACGCGGCTAATCCTAAAGGACCGGAGAATGATCTTTGGGTTGAGGTTGGAAAACGATTTGTAGGAAAATTGAAAAAAGGTGAAACGATCTATTACGAAATAGTTGGATACGGCTTAGGCGGCGGAATGATTCAAAAACCTTTTGACTATGGGTGCTACCCTGGAGAACACAAGGTTGCAATCTATCGGATTACCCTCACGTCTGAAGATGGAACGGTTGCAGAGTACTCATGGCAAGCTGTCAAAGAGAGAGCTGCTGAATTAGAAACTCCAACTGTGGAAGAATTTTTCTACGGAAGACTTGGAGACCTCTATCCCGAAATTGAGCAAGACACCAATTGGAACTCAAAGTTCGTTGCAAAGTTAGAAGAAGACTTTTTAGAAAAAGATTGCCCATTAAGCAGAAACAAAGTACCTGATGAGGGAATCGTTTTAAGACCAGAATCTCTTCGAATTGAGCCATTCAAACTAAAATCAAAACGGTTCATTTTGAAAGAGTCTGAACTCAAAGAAAAAGATGGTTTTGTAGATCCAGAATCCTAAGGAGCCTAAGAATGGTATATTTTACAGCAGACCCTCATTATAAACATGATAAAGAATTCATTTGGAAAAAACGCGGATTTTCTTCAATGGAAGAGCATGATGAGAAACTTCTATATGAACTTAATAATCTCACCGAATTGGATACCTTGTACATTTTAGGTGACGTGTCATTTGGAAAAGATGCACTTAAAAACTCTCTTGAGCTATTGAGCACTCTTCGCTGTATGACGTATGTCATTAGGGGAAACCATGACAAGAAACTTTTCAATGTCAAACCTAAAATGGGACTAGTCCGCTTTGTAGACTCCCACATTTTAGAAGAAACTATTTGTGGTCAAAAGATGGTTTTGAGTCACTATCCTTTGGTGAGCTGGCATCAAAGTCATTACGGATCTTGGCATATCCATGGACATGTACATGGACAGAAATTGCCGATTGTTGGAAAGATGCTAGATGTTGCTCCAACGACCGAGTTTTTTGGTCCATACAGCTTCTATGATGTCGAAAAAAAGATGAAAGAACTGCCAGATAACTGGGACCTCGTTGAAAAATGAACAATATTTCTTAAGTTCTTATATCTCATACGAGAGGGAAACACTGGAGGATAAATAATATGATAAAATCAACTACAACTAAAGGAAAAAAGAAAATAACTTCAACATATTTTGAAGGTCTCAAAGACCTCCGAAAATCAAAGTTCGATACCGACTTCTACGACATGAAGGGCTTTAACACGGATGAACTGCGAAGACAATATGCAATTCAAGAACTTGTGCTTTTCAAAAATGGCTGTAGAGAGTTAACCGAATATGTGAATAAATTGCCACCTAGCCAGCTAAAAGATGTGGTCACCGTGTATGCTGGCCAAGACTATATCGAACGGTAGGAGAAAAAATGAAGCGAATTCCGAGGTGGCTCTTCAAAGGAGCCGCTCGAAAAGTCAAGTGGACTTTTCAAAAAATGTTTAGAAAAAGTCACGCATATCCAGATCTTTGGAGCTTAGATTATTTTTTAGCAAAAAAGATCTTACCAGCATTGAAAGACTTTAGAAAACAAGACTTAAATGGATACCCATCGGAGTTCTCGTCTTTTGAAGAAGTTAATAACACGAGGTCCGCTGAAAATCAGCTAACCAAAGAAGAATATGAAGACCTCTACGTTGGTGGTGGTCTTGATAAATGGCTTGCAACAATAGATAAAATGATTTTTGGCTTTGAGTATACGATAGCTCAGAATGAAGGTTCAGAGGAAAAATTTTACAAAAAATATAATCTAAAAGACCCTTATGAAAAAATCGAAGAAAACGCCTGGGATGAATATGTATATGAAACGAATGTAAATGGCTCAATTGGCACGTGCTGGTCTCCTCGCGAATTAGATGAAGAAGGATATACTTTCGTTGAAAAAAGAAAAAAATACTATAATGATAAATTACATAGGTCATACTTGAAAAAAGCTCAAGAAGGTTTAGAATTATTTGGTAAACATTTTACGAGCTTGTGGGACTAGAAGGAGACTTGAAAATGAAAAAGATTGAAGTTGAAACGGGGCAATTTTATAGAGTAAAAATTAAGAACAGAGACATTTATATGGGCTATTGGGATATTGCCGATGATTGGTCCATAGAAAGAGTTAAGTAATGGAGAAAATTAAGTTTGAAGAATTTGAAACGCTATTTAAACCAATTGAAGTTTACACAAAAGAACGTGATGATTATATTTCTGTTGAACTCGGTGGAAATCTTTTAGATTGTTATATCGATTTACTTGAAAAATATTTAGAAATAGATGACAATTGGTTAGCTTGGTGGGTATTTGATACTGGTATGGGAAAGAGTGGAACAAGAGTTGAAGATGTAAAAACTTCAAAGGTTTATGANNAATTAAATGACTAAAGATTCACTTGGTGATAGAATGAAAAATTCAAAAAGGAGGAAGCCTAATGAATTGGAGAATTATAATTCATGACCCTCAAGGCTGGTTGAAAAAAGAATTTGACTCGAAGCCAGATTTGTTCTTTGAAAAAAATGAAACTTTCGTATTTTTTGATGCTAGCGCGAGCTATGGTACTATTTTAGATGAGTATGTGAACAAAAGAGACAACTACGATAGACATATCTTCGTTTATAACGGAAATAATTGGTTAGCCGGACCAGCAAACGACGCGTTATGCACAATTGTTTTTGGAAGTCTNTATAATGGAGAACGCTTTACCGCCGATCTCATTGACCATACTTTGAGACTAGAATATGAAGAAAAAAATGCTGCTGCACTTTTAGAAGAAATTCTTAAGTACGTTTTCTATTTCACACGAAATTCGAAAAGCAATCGAGAGCTTTTAGACAAACTGCAGAAGTCAGAAAAAGAATCAGCAAGGGGTGAACAATGAGCCAAGGCCATCGAAAAACGGTTAATGATCCTGCGAGATTCCAACTAATGGGAATTCCCGATACGATGTATCATAACATTTTAGAAAGAACTCTTTCACACGTGAGAAATGGAGACTTCCCGCAAACAATTATCCAGAGCCTCTATGACTCTTATGTGTTGAGCCCAGAGCTTATTCACTATTTTCTCAATGAAGCCACAAATATAGTGAAGCTCACATCACTCTCAAGTGATGATATCATTCAGATAGGAGAGGCGTATAAAAAGCTTAGCGAAGAGCCAATTACTATTGAAACCGTTTAACTAACTACTTAAAGGAGACAACAGAAATGGCAAAGATTACATGGAGTTCTTTTGACGAAAAAGAAACTAATGAACTAGAAGACAAATACCTTCCCAAAAGTGGTGAAGGCGATAACATGGCTACACAAGCTGTGACGGCTACATCGAAACTTATCTTTAAGTATTTTAATGATGGTGATGTTTTTGACAACAACTACTACCTTAGAGGCTGGGCTAATGACATATCTAGTTATGCAAACTGGCTAGAAGCTTATGTTGATGGGGCTGGAGAAATTCTTAGGAGAATCGATGAAGTTATGACTGAAGATGAGTACGTTGAAGAAATTTTGTATCCACTCTATAAACTTATCTTCCGAAAAGACTTATTAGAAAAACTGGAAAAGAATCCAGCAAATGGCTCTGTTTATGACTGTGATGGTCCGTTTAATTTCATTGATGACGATGATGAATATGATGAGTATGATGAATATGATGAGTATGATGAATATGATGAAGATGATGAATATGATGAGAGATAGAAGGAAACTATGGAAAGACTTAATCACTTTTTGAAAATGGATGAAAGCTTAGACTTTCATCCAACACGGAAAAACTTTTTGAAGTCGTACGGGCGACGGGTGTATTTCTACATTTATCCAGAAGAATTTTTTGATGGAGAAGTTGTAGAAATTAGAAAGGACGGAGAGCTTCTTCTAGATCCTGAAGAAATTCAGTTTCTTTCAGAAGTTGGAGAAATAAGGGTCTTAAGGCCAGGAAGCTATCACATCAAGTGTTTTGAGAGAGACGAGCTTCTTTTAGAGTTCTGGTTTGAAGTTACGGAAAATACGTTAGTGATCACTGAAGTGAAAGCTAGCACAAAAGCAAGAGACCCAGAATTTTTTCCAGGCTTAGTTCCATCTAGAATGAACATAGAGTTCGAATAGAACTATTCACGACTAGTCAAAAAACCAGTGAGATCTTCGGGGACAACTTTATAGATAATGTCCCCAGGTCTTAAATCCATTAGATATTGTATTCCATTTATATTTAGAAGTACATCATCCATCTCAGTAATAGAATAATGCTCCCACATAAATGTCCAAAATCGCGTTAAGTCCCTACTCGTTATGGTATGAGCAGACGGAATTTTGCTTAAGGTGCCATCATTGTGATTTAAAAGAGGATCTGGAAATGGTTGCCCGTCTATATCAAGAACGGATGAAGTTTTAAAAAAATCGTATCGGCTTTTAATAAAAATATCTCCTTTTTTAGTTAGTATTAATTAGAATGTCTATTTCCACTATAGACCCAGTTCACTCAAAGGATTTTTTCCTTTTTAAAGGTGATCTAGAATAGAAAAATAATTGAAGAGAACT
>JGI24708J26588_10002073_pt1 | contig 15405 bp, 16 predicted proteins | sample BioPla1DNA2_FD_26588 | JGI IMG/M metagenome (IMG submission 26588) | reverse complement strand
AAAATATTGAAAGAATTTAAATACTAAGGAGGTTTTTCTTGATGGATTACAAAGAAACGTTATTAATGCCAAAAACTGAATTCCCAATGCGCGGGAATTTGCCGAACAAAGAACCAGTCATGCAAGAGGAATGGGAGAAAGACGAACTATATGAAAAAGTTCAACAAAGAACGAAAGGACAGCCGTTATTTGTGCTGCACGATGGACCCCCATATGCAAATGGAGATATCCATATGGGGCACGCGCTCAATAAAGTTTTAAAAGATTTTATCGTCAAATATAAATCAATGGCGGGTTTTCATGCACCGTATGTTCCTGGTTGGGATACGCACGGTTTACCAATCGAAACAGCTCTTGCGAAAAAGAAAGTTGATCGTAAGAAAATGTCAACTGCAGAATTTCGTAAGTTATGTGCAGANTACGCTNTAGAGCAAATTGATAATCAACGTACACAGTTTAAACAACTCGGTGTGCGCGGAGATTGGGATAATCCTTATATTACGCTAAACAAAGAGTATGAAGCTGCTCAAATTGAAGTTTTTGGTGAGATGGCTAAGAAGGGCTATATCTACAAAGGATTAAAGCCTGTTTATTGGTCACCATCTTCTGAGTCTGCTTTGGCAGAAGCGGAAATTGAGTATCAAGATAAGCGTTCAGCTTCAATTTTTGTTGCCTTTGATGTTAAAGATGGTGGTGAGCTTTTATCAGGGGATGAGAAGTTTGTTATTTGGACAACGACTCCATGGACACTTCCGGCTAACTTGGCAATTGCGGTTCATCCTAATTTAAATTATGTTGTTGTCAATGTAAACAATCAAAAGTATGTTGTTGCTGAAGAATTGTTAGAAAAAGTGGCAACTAAATTAGAGTGGACTGATTATTCAATTAGCCAAACATTTAAAGGGATTGAGGCTGATCGACTTGTTGCTAAACATCCATTTTATGATCGTGACTCATTGATTGTTGTCGCAGATCACGTCACGACTGAAGACGGAACAGGACTTGTTCATACTGCACCTGGTCATGGTGAGGATGACTTCATTGTTGGTCAAAAATATGGTTTAGACGCACTTTCCCCAGTCGATTATAAAGGTGTATTTACAGATGAGGCACCTGGTCTAGAAGGTGTATTTTATGATAAAGCAAATAAAATCATTACTGAATTACTAGAAGAAAAAGGCGCGTTATTAGCACTAGACTTCATCACACACTCATACCCACATGATTGGCGAACAAAACAACCAGTCATTTACCGGGCAACACCACAATGGTTTGCATCAATTAAAGATTTCCGTGAAGAAATTTTAGCTGAAATCGGTAATGTTGAGTGGTTACCTAAGTGGGGAGAAACACGACTATTCAATATGGTAAGAGATCGGGGTGATTGGGTCATTTCACGTCAACGTGTTTGGGGTGTTCCTATTCCAGTATTTTATGGAGAAGATCAAACACCAATCATTACGGATGAAACAATCAGTCATGTTGTCAAACTCTTTAGAGAGCATGGCTCAAATATTTGGTTTGAGTGGGATGCTAAAGATTTATTACCGGCAGGTTTTACATCTGAACATAGTCCGAACGGTACGTTTACTAAAGAAACGGATATTATGGATGTCTGGTTTGATTCGGGCTCTTCACACCAAGGTGTATTAGAAGATAATCCAGAATTGAGACGTCCTGCTGATCTTTATTTGGAAGGATCGGATCAATATCGTGGTTGGTTTAACTCATCGATCTCAACAGCTGTTGCTGTAACTGGAAAAGCACCTTATAAAGCTGTCTTAAGCCATGGCTTTACCTTAGATGGGCAAGGTCGTAAGATGAGTAAGTCTGTTGGAAATGTTATCGTTCCAGCAAAAATCATGAAGCAATATGGTGCTGATATTTTACGCCTTTGGGTTGCGTCAGTTGACTATCAAGCAGATGTACGTGTCTCAGATGAGATTATCCGTCAAACGACAGAGGGTTACCGGAAAATTAGAAACACATTTAGATTTTTACTCGGAAACTTAGCTGATTTTGATCCAGCTGTTGATAAAGTTAAAGATGATCAGCTTGAAGAATTAGATCGTTATATGCTTGTTAAATTACAACAAATCATTTCACGTGTCCTTAAAGCGTATGACAATTATGATTTCTCTACAGTGTTTAATTTAGTGCATCAATTTAGTTCACAAGAATTGAGTTCTTTCTATCTTGATTATGCGAAAGATATTCTTTATATCGAGCCAGAAAATAGCAAACGTCGTCGGGCAATTCAAACAGTCTACTATGAAAATCTTGTAGCGCTTGTTAAATTAATTACACCGATTTTAACGCATACTGCAGAAGAAGTGTGGAGCTATATTCCTAATCAAACTGAGAAGTATGTTCAACTGACGGATATGCCTAAGGCTAGAGAGGTTGAACAAAGTGAAGGCCTGTTAGACAAGTGGGATCATTTTGTTAACGTTCGTGATGATATCTTAAAGGCGTTAGAAGAGGCGAGAGCTGATAAGGTGATTGGAAAATCACTTGAAGCAAAAGTAACACTTGTTGCCAAAGATAAAATAACACGAAAATTATTAGCAGAGATTGATCGACTAGATCAACTATTTATTGTGTCAAAAGTTGATCTTCTGACTGAAGGAAATGGACAGTTAAAAGATTATGAATATGTTCAAGTTTATGTTGAAAAATATGATCAAGAACGTTGTGATCGATGCTGGGTTGTTTCAGAGACAGTCGGAAAACATGAGAATCATCCAGACTTGTGTGAAAGATGTGCCGATATCGTTGAAGAATATTACTAAAATCGAAGCAGACAGTCTAGGCTGTCTGCTTTTGTTTGGCTTTAAGATTTACTTTAATTTTATAAGCTAGTTGAGTTTTTACTTGCGGGTATGCTAAAATTTAGTTATTAAATTGGGACTATGGGGGACGTTTTATGCTTTATTATCTGTTAGCTTTATTAGTTATTAGCATTGATCAAGTCACGAAATGGCTGGTCATGACGAACATGGAATTACGAGAGAGTATTCCAATCATTAATAATTTTTTATACATTACATCACATCGAAACCCTGGTGCTGCTTGGGGGATACTAGCTGGACAGATGACGTTCTTTTATATCATTACGGCAATTGTGATCGTTGTAATCGTCTATTATATAAAAAAATATGCTCATGAAAGTAAGTGGTTAGGTGTTGGTCTTGGTCTAATTTTAGGTGGGGCAATTGGTAACTTTATTGATCGATTAGCCTATCAAGAAGTTGTTGATTTTATCGATATGTACTTTGGATCGTATAGCTATCCAATTTTTAATATTGCTGATTCCGCATTAGTTGTTGGAGTGATTATGATTGGGATTGTTGTATTGAAAGAGGACTTTGGAAAGGGCACAAAAAAAGATGACTAATTTTATCCATCACGTAACAGAAGTAGAAGCAAATACAAGGGTTGATCAACTGTTAACACAATTGGTTGAGGGGGTGTCAAGAGCACAAATTCAAACATGGATTAAAAGTGGCTTGGTAATGGTTAATGGAAAACAAGTGAAGGCAAATTACCGTGTTCAAGAAAAGGATCAACTAGGTTGGAATGAGCCGGAAAAAGAATCGATCAAAATTGAACCTGAAGCGATCCCACTAGATATTATTTTTGAAGATGATGATTTATTAGTTGTCAATAAACCAAAAGGAATGGTCGTTCATCCAGCAGTTGGTCATCAGTCGGGGACTTTAGTTCACGCTCTGTTGCATCATACTGACAAATTAACAACGATTAACGGAGAAGACCGACCAGGAATTGTTCACAGAATTGATCGAGATACGAGTGGTTTACTAGTTGTTGCAAAAACAGATGATGCATACTTGTCATTAGCTGAGCAACTTAAAAAGCGTGAAGTAAAACGATCTTACCTTGCTTTAGTTCATGGGGCGATTCCGCATGAATATGGAACAATTGAAGCACCAATTGGTCGAAACCCAAAAGATCGACAAAGTATGGCGGTCGTAAGTGGTGGGAAAGAAGCGGTTACTTATTTTGAAGTAGTTGAACGGATTAATCAAAAATTCACCATTGTTAAGTGTAGTTTAAAAACAGGCCGAACGCATCAAATTCGAGTGCACATGAAATATATTGAATTCCCAATCGTTGGTGATCCCAAATACGGGAGAAAAAAGACGATTCAAGCAGATGGACAAGCACTACATGCTTATGAAATTGGGTTTAATCATCCGCGAACAAATGAATGGATGCATTTTGAAATTGAACCACCAAAATCTTTTGATGATTATGTAGAAAAAGCGAGAGAAAGCTATTGACTTTCAAGCGAAACTCTGAAATAATGTAATTAATAAAATAACCTTTAAGGCAGTCCCGTGAGACTGAGAAGGAAATGATACAATTCATTTGGATACGTCTATTCAAATCCCTTTTCTCACGCGGAGAAAAGGGATTTTTTAATAAGAACGGTTATTTTGGTGAAATTCATCATCATTCCAAAAAGGGGGAAACATCATGAAGGAGAAGGCTGTTGTTCTTGATCAACCGGCAATCAATCGTGCTTTGACACGAATTGCTCATGAAATATTAGAACACCATAAAGGTGTTGATGATGTCGTCCTTGTTGGGATCAAAACGCGCGGTGTTCCCTTAGCGGAGCGTCTTCAAAAAAAGATCAGTCAGATTGAAGGAATAAAGGTTCCGATTGGAGAAATTGATATTACTCTTTATCGAGACGACTTATCTCATGTTAGTGATCAAGCTGAGCCGACTGTTCATACAACAGATTTTCAATTAGCAATTGACGGCAAGAAAATTGTTCTAGTTGATGACGTACTCTATACAGGACGAACTGTTCGGGCGGCGATGGATGCCCTTGTTGATTTTGGGAGGCCTGCTCAAATCCAATTAGCGGTACTGATTGACCGTGGCCATCGAGAATTACCGATTCGTGCAGATTATATCGGAAAAAATATTCCAACTGCACAATCAGAAGTTATCACAGTAAGGCTAGAAGAAACAGATGAAAAAGATTTAGTGAGTATTTTTCAGAATAAAATATAGTCAAACAGTAAACCTTTAAAACAAGTCCAGAGAGGCTTGCAAGGTTGTACGGGGATAACTATGTGCTTTAGCACGTAGAAAAGTCTCTTTGCAAACTTGCAAAGAGACTTTTTTTATATAAAAAATAATGAGGGGAAGAAAAAAATGAAAAGATTAGATATGGTAATGGACGTAAGAGATGTTCCGAAAAAATCACAGTGGTTTATGTTAAGTTTACAGCACTTATTCGCAATGTTTGGTGCGACTGTACTCGTTCCCTTTTTAACAGACTTATCACCAGCAGTTGCACTGATTTCAAGTGGAACAGGGACACTTGCTTATATGTTGATAACGAAAGGTAGAATACCCGTTTATTTAGGCTCGAGTTTTGCTTTTATCGCGCCACTAGTGACAGCAATTGGAGATGCTGGTGTTCCTGGTGCAATGGTTGGTAGTTTCTTTGCTGGATTGGTTTACGGAATTCTGGCACTACTTATTTTTGCCTTTGGTACAGATTGGTTAATGAAAATTTTACCACCAATTGTTGTGGGACCAGTTATTGTGGTCATTGGTTTGGGGTTAGCTCCAACAGCAATCGATATGGCAATGAATGTCGATGGGAATTATAGCGGTTTACATTTCTCTGTAGCACTAGTGACACTTATTGTTGCGATTCTTGGATCATTATTTTTTAAAGGCTTCTTAGGAGTCATTCCGATTTTAGTAGGAATTGTTGTAGGTTATGTTTATGCGCTAATTGTAGGAGTTGTTGATTATTCAGGAATTGTTGAAAGCTGGAATCAAATTGTCTCAGCCGGATCAGTCGGTGAGTTTTTCAGTGCGATTTTTGTTGCACCAGAGTTTGTGATTCCGTTTGTTCACTACTCACCGTTTGAAGTCTTTAACTGGAGTCTACTTGCATTAATGGTTCCCGTCGCATTAGTAACGATTGCTGAGCATATTGGTGATCAGATGGTTGTCTCAAACGTTGTTGGACGTAACTTCCTAAAAGATCCTGGTTTACATCGCTCAATTTTAGGTGACGGGGTTGCAACAATTATTGCTTCAGCGCTAGGTGGACCGCCGAATACAACTTATGGTGAAAACATTGGTGTGTTAGCTATTACACGAATCTTTAGTGTGTTCGTTATTGGTGGTGCTGCTGTACTAGCTGTGCTATTCGGTTTTATCGGAATAATATCAGAAATCATTATGTCGATACCTACTCCAGTTATGGGTGGTGTATCAATCTTACTATTCGGTATCATCGCATCAAGTGGTTTAAGAATGTTGATTGATAATCAAATCAACTTTGCTGAAAATCGTAACTTAATTATCTCTTCAGTTATTTTAGTGATCGGTATTGGTGGAGCAATGGTTCAATTCTCAATTGGAGAAGTTAACATTGAGATTGCGGGGATGGCTTTAGCTGCAATTGTTGGTGTTATTTTAAACCTTGTCTTACCAGGTAAAGAACTCGGTCGTGGTAATGGAAGTATGTTTGAAACAGAAAGCGACTCAGAATAAGGTCAATAGACTAGCTCCTTTAACTAGCTAGTCTTTTTTATAAAAATGAGTGTCAAGCAATATTTAAAAGTGAGAACATAAAAAAACAACGAGGTGAATCTAAATGAATAACTTTGTCTCTATGAAAACGATGACTCAAGCAGAAATTTCTCATTTAATTAAACGAACAGATTGGTTTGCAAGTAGTAAAGATGCCGATCAATCCACAGGTAAGAAACGATTTGTGACAAATTTATTTTATGAACCAAGCACACGAACAAAATTGAGCTTTGAAGTGGCTGAGAAAAGACTTGGTTTTGAAGTGATTGATTTTCAAGTTGATCATTCAAGTGTCGTGAAAGGTGAATCCGTTTATGATACAGCAAAAACAATTGCTTCGATTGGAGCAGAGGCGGTCGTGATTAGACATCCTCAAGAAAATGCCGTTCAGGAATTAGCTGAACAATTAGATATCCCCGTTATTAATGCAGGTGATGGTGCAGGTGAGCATCCAACACAATCATTGTTAGATCTTTACACAATGTATAAAGAATTTCGCAATTTTAAAGACTTAAATGTTTTAATTGCAGGAGACATTGTTCATAGTCGGGTTGCGCGCTCAAATGCATATGCACTGCGAACATTAGGAGCAAATGTTTCTTTTGCAGCCAAACCTGAATGGCAAGATCACAGCTTAGACTTTCCGTATGTTGATTTAGATGATGCGATTGAAACAGCTGATGTTGTGATGTTACTTAGAATTCAATCTGAACGCCATCAAGATGCTGAAAATGACGGTAAGGATACTTATTTACAGCAGTATGGTTTGACAGTTGAGCGTGAAGGACGAATGAAAAAAGAAGCAATCATTATGCATCCAGCGCCAGTTAATCGCAATGTTGAGATTGCGGATGAGCTCGTTGAATGTGAACGATCACGAATTTTTAAACAAATGGAGTACGGTGTTTACGCACGGATGGCAGTTTTAGACCACTTGCTGAATTGGGAGGAGGAACAACAATATGGCGATCATTATCAAACACTCTACGCACGGGTTAACTAGTTTTAACAGTCAAACGATTGATCTAAAAATTGAAGCTGGCAAAATCGTTGCTATTGCTGAACAAATTGAAGCAGAAGCAAATGATCAAGTCATCGATGCGAATGGTCGCTTTATTGCTCCAGGATTTATCGATGTTCATGTCCACCTCCGTGAACCTGGGGGCGAGGCTCAAGAGACGATTGCAACGGGTACAAAAGCTGCAGCAAAAGGTGGCTATACAACAATTTGCTCGATGCCGAATACGAATCCAGTGCCTGATCGCGCCGAGCGAGTCATTGCATTAAATCAAAAAATTAGTCAAGATGCGCTCGTCAATGTGCTTCCTTACGGCTCAATCACGAAAGACTTAAAAGGTGAGGAGCTTGTTGATTTTTCTAGTTTAGCTGAGCAAAATGTCTTTGCTTTTACCGATGATGGTGTAGGGATTCAAACGGCACAGGATATGATGGAAGCAATGCGACAAGCTCAAGCTTTAAACAAAGCGATTGTCGCTCATTGTGAAGATAATTCATTAATTAACAATGGGAGTGTTCATCAAGGTGATGTGAGTCAGAGACTTGGGATCAATGGGATTCCGTCTGTGGCTGAATCGGTTCAAATTGCCCGTGATGTTTTGTTAGCAGAAGCAACGGGTTGTCATTATCATGTTTGTCATGTCAGTACGAAAGAATCTGTTCGGGTAATACGTGATGCTAAACGAGCAGGCATCAGGGTGACTGCAGAAGTTTCCCCACATCATTTGCTGTTAAATGAAAATAATATTAAGACGAAAGACACAAATTTCAAGATGAATCCACCGCTAAGATCAATCGCTGATCAAGAAGCATTATGGCAAGGTTTGTTAGATGGCACAATTGATTTTATCGCAACAGATCATGCCCCACATACGAAAGAAGCAAAAGCCAAGGGAATTGATCAAGCACCATTTGGGATTGTTGGTTTAGAGACGGCCTTTGGTCTGTTATATACACATTTAGTTAAGGAAAAAAAATGTACGTTAACACAATTAATTGACTGGCTGAGCACAAAACCTGCCGAAGTCTTTGGATTATCGAAAGGGACAATTGAGCTGGGAGCTGATGCAGATATAGTCCTACTTGATTTAGCTGAACAGTGGACAATTGATCCTGAGCAATTTGAATCGAAAGGAAAGAATACTCCTTTCGGTGATTGGACAGTCGTTGGAAATCCAGTTTTAACGATAGTGAATGGAAAAATTGTTTATCAACAAATGTGAGATTCGTTAACTTAGATCAACGAGGAAGGAAGAGTTTGATGAGACAATTAATCGTGCCAGTTTTAGAAATTGAGGAAATTGCAAAAGCTACTTATCAACTTGATTTAGAAATTGAAAAAAGCTTACTAGCACAAATTAAACCGGGTCAATTTATCCATATTCGAGTCAATCAAGGCAGTGAATTTATGCTCAGACGCCCGATTTCAGTAGCAGATATTGATTTGTCATTAAATAAACTGACGGTTATTTTTAAAGTGTTTGGTAAAGGAACGGATGTGCTGACTCACTTAAAGACGGGTGAGTTAATTGATCTTTTGATTCCACTAGGCAATGGTTATCCGATTGAATCGATTGAGATGGAACATGCGTTACTCGTAGGCGGCGGTGTCGGTGTGCCTCCACTTTATTACTTAGCTAAATCACTTGTTGAAAAAGGGATTAAGGTAACGACAGTGATTGGATTTCAAACAAAAGATGAGATTTTTTACGAAAAAGAATTTGCAACATTAGGCGAAGTTTTTGTCACGACTGATGATGGTAGCTATGGAACAAAAGGCTATGTCACAGACGTCTTACAACATGAGGAGCTAAATTTCGACTATTATTTCAGCTGTGGACCCGCGCCAATGTTGAAGGCTGTCAAAAAATATTTACATTATTTCCCGGGCTATATTTCACTAGAAGAACGAATGGGTTGTGGAATTGGTGCTTGCTATGCTTGTGTCGTTAAGTCTGCAGATGGAAAAGATCAGAAGAAGATTTGTACAGATGGACCGGTATTTAATGCGACTGAGGTGATGATTTAATGAATTTATCGGTGAAATTACCAGGACTAAATTTAAAAAATCCAATTATGCCTGCTTCTGGCTGTTTTAGTTTTGGCAAAGAGTATAGTCAATTTTATGATTTGAGTAAACTCGGAGCAGTTGTCATTAAAGCAGCAACGTTAAACGAACGATTAGGAAACCCAACACCACGTGTGGCTGAAACTTATTCTGGTATGTTGAATGCAATCGGCTTACAGAACCCAGGTGTTGAGCGAATTATTGATCAAGAGTTACCTTATTTGAAAAATTACGATGTACCTATTGTTGCGAATATAGCAGGTAGCTCAGTTGAAGAGTATGAACAAGTTGCACGAGCTTTTCAACGTACCGATGGAATTGCGGCAGTTGAATTAAATATTTCATGTCCGAATGTGAAAGAAGGTGGGCTTCAGTTTGGTACAAATCCAGATGTTGCAGCAGAAGTAACTAGACGTGTAAAGGCAGCTAGTAACGTTCCTGTCTATGTGAAGTTAACACCTAATGTAACAAATGTTGTTGAGATCGCTCAGGCAGTTGAACAAGCTGGAGCTGATGGTTTAACAATGATTAATTCACTAACAGGTATGCAAATCGATCTACAAAATCGTCGTCCACTACTGGCGAATAAAGTAGGTGGCTTAACTGGACCTGCGATTAAACCAGTTGCGATACGGATGGTCTATCAAGTTTATCAAGCCGTTAAAATTCCGATTATCGGTGTTGGTGGGATTATGACTGCAGAAGATGTGTTAGAGTTTTTACTAGCTGGAGCAAGTGCTGTCCAAGTTGGCACAGCTAATTTTCAAAATCCAATGATCTGTCCAGAACTTATCGAACAACTTCCAGCTTGTTTAGCGAAATATGGATTTAAATCAGTCGAAGAAGCGATTGGAAAGGGGCACCATAGTGAATAAACCGATATATATCGCATTAGATTTTAATGATTGGCAGGAAACAAAGCACTTTCTAGATGTACATAATTTCAAGAATGAAGCTGTTAAAGTAGGGATGGAGCTTTTTTACCGAGAAGGTCCTGACGTTGTTAAACGACTACGCGATCGTGGCCATGAGATTTTTCTAGATATTAAACTTCACGATATTCCAACAACGATCTATAAGGCAATGAAGAACATCGCCAAGCTTGATGTTGCGCTGACTAACGTTCATGGACTCGGTGGTGGTGAGATGATCCGAGCTGCCAAAGAAGGCTTAATTGATGGATCAAACGGAGGTAAAGCGCCTGATTTGTTAGCCGTCACTTTATTGACCTCGATGCATGAAGAGACGCTTCAATCGGAATTAAAAATTAGTCACTCAATCGAAGATACCGTTGTTCACTTAGCAAAACTGTCGCAAATAAATGGTGCAGATGGTGTAGTTTGTTCTGCTCATGAGGTAAGAGCTTTAAAGCAAATATGTGGCGAAGAGTTTTTAGCCGTCACACCAGGGATTCGTTTGTTAAGCCACGGTTCAGATGATCAAAAACGAGTGGCGACACCGAAAATGGCAAAGGAGTTTGGTGCCGATGCACTTGTGATTGGTCGAAGCATTACATTAGTTGACGATCCTAAACAAGCCTATAAATTAGCAAAAGAGGAGTGGGAAGCATGAGTGACCAAGCAGAACAAATTTTATCAGGGTTAATTGAAATTAACGCGATTCAAATTAAACCCGATCGCTCATTTACATGGACATCAGGGATTAAATCACCGATCTATTGTGATAATCGTTTGACCATTTCATATCCTGTATTACGGAATCAAATTGCTGAAGGTTTTGCAGAAGTTATTGCAGAAAAACAGTTAACAGTTGATGTAGTGGCAGGATGTGCAACGGCAGGTATACCACATGCCACATTGCTTGCGGATCGTTTAAATAAACCGACTGTCTATGTACGCGGTCAAGCAAAAAAACATGGACAAGGTAATCAAATTGAAGGCGTGATTAAACGAGGAGATTCTGTTGTTATTATTGAGGATCTGATTTCAACAGGTGGATCGGTGCTTTCAGTTGTTAAAGCGGTTGAAGCAGCGGGTGGGATTGTTGTAGCGGTTTTAGCGATCTTTAGTTACGGTTTAGAAAAAGCAAGTGATGCATTTAGCGAAGCGGGCGTTCCATATTATACATTAGCTAACTTTGACCAACTGGCAGAACTTTTGATTGAACGCAATGAAATCACAGAGCAAGAGGCAGAAAGTCTACTTGAATGGCGAGAAGAGTTAGGTTAATAAGAATCGTCTTGAACATCTTCACTAAATATGTGGAGATGTTTTTATTTTTTCAAATCGTGCAAATTATTGATTTTATTGAATGGTATAAAAACTAAATTATATTGTAATTTTTAACGTTTAACGATATATTTACCTTGTACTGTTGATTTAGNTTTTTAAAAAATCAAGCAAATAATTAGAGAGCATATGACTTAATTTTGGAAGGGAGAATNATCATGTATGGTTGGTTGAATTTCGGAAGTCTAGTATTGGGTTTGGTTGCATGGATATTACCTATTGTAAATCTAGTCAAACGTAATAAGAATCATAAAAATTGGACTTTGTATTCGATATTGAGTATTAGTGCCTGTGCAATGTCATTATTTTTTCAAATCGCATATCATAATTATTTAGTTCGGATAGGGGATTGGGCGGCACTTATGGACACTTCAGGGGCTGTAGTTTGGCTTTCTTTCATTCTTGCTGTAGTGACGATTTTGCTAAATATCATTACAGTAATCGTCTATAACAAAAGAAGTCAATCCAAACTTGATAGACATCGAAATTTTTAGTTGTAAATAATTTTCTAAGGCATATTATAAATGTCTCGTCTCTTAAAAGGGATGAGACATTTATAATATTTGGGGGTGCGATTGTGAGTGAAATACTAATTAGACAAATACCTTTATTGAATGGGTGCAGAGACATTATTAAAATTAATAAAGGGTATTCCTCGGATGAAAAGTTTTTAGTACACCCGAAAGAAGGTAGCAAGCAATTACTCGTTCGCATGTTTAATGTGAAAGAATTAGAAACTAAAAAGAAAGAATATTCTATTTTAGAAAGCATGCAGGATTATCAGGTGACTTGTTCTCGTCCGATTGCGATTGGTGAGGTTGGCAATCGTGGCTATATGATTACCTCGTACATAGAAGGTAAAGATGGAGAAGAGGAAATCGCAAAATACTCGTACCAAGAACAGTATCGTATTGGTGTTGAAGCGGGTGAAGAATTGAAGAAAATGCATCAGCTATCGGCCCCAGACGATATGACTTCATGGTATTTAAGGAAGGTTGAAAAACACAAAAATTACATAGAAGCCTATTTGGCATGTGATATTAAAATTAAAAATGACAAAAGAATAATCAGCTTCATTGATGAGAATATCCACCTTATGAAGGGGCGGCCAAATTTATTTCAGCATGATGACTTTCACCTTGGAAATCTGATTATTAACAATAAAAAATTCGCTGGTGTGATCGATTTCAATAGGTATGACTGGGGAGATCCGATTCATGAATTTTTGAAAATAGGTATTTTTAGCAGAGAAGTAAGTATTCCTTTTTCAATCGGACAAATCAGAGGTTACTTTGATCAAAAAGAACCTGATGAACATTTTTGGCGACTCTACTCACTTTACTTAGCTATGTGTGTGTTTTCCACAGTCGTTTGGACATTAAAAACGATTCCAAATGAAATCGATGATATGCTAGAAAAAGTCTATAGATACTTGGAAGATCATGATTATTTTAATAGAATCAAGCCTAAGTGGTATCAATAAAATTATTTTTTGGAGAATTTTTAATTAAACTGATTTGTGGGCTAATCAAATAAGAGAGGAACTTTAAAAATGGTTGATATTAAAGATTCTTGGTTTACTGTTGAACAAATCGATGATCAAACTTATGCAATCAGTGAATATGGTCATTGGGAAAAGGTTCATTCTTACTTATTAATTGGTGAGGATAAGGCTGCATTAGTTGATACAGGTTTAGGTATTGATAACATTAAGAGAATAACCGATCAACTTACGGACTTACCAATCATTGTTTTGACAACACATGTGCATTGGGATCATATTGGAAGTCATGGTGAATTTGAAAACATATTTGTTCATGCAGATGATGCAGATTGGCTTGTAAATGGCATTAAAGGACTTCCAATTGAGCAAATTAGAAAAGATGTCAGTCGAGATCTTACCATTTCTCCACCAGAAAGTTTTAATCCAGATACATATGCACCGTTTAGAGGTGCTCCTACAGGTTTGCTAAATGATGAGGATGAAATAGAGCTAGGAAATCGAACGCTGACGATACTCCATACCCCTGGTCATTCTCCAGGGCATATTTCAATCTTAGATAATCGTACCGGCTATCTATTTACTGGTGATCTTCTTTACGATCAAACACCAATCTATGCTTTTTATCCGACGACAGACCCCGTAAAGTTAGTGCAATCATTAAAGAGAATAGCTAACATACCAAATGTGACAAAAATATATGGTGGGCATAATACAGTTGGACTTGATCCAAGTCTGTTACTGGAAGTGAAAAATGCGGTAAAAGAACTTGAACAAAAAGACCTTGTGAAATTTGGAACTGGAATTCATCAATTTAAAGGGTTTAGTGTGCAATTTTAATAAATCATAATCGAAGTTTTTAATAATGATCAATAGACAATTCAGTAAGAGGTGATGAAATGCTTGGTTTACCACGTGGAGAGGTATTCTTAGTTCCTTGGACCATTGATTGGGTAAAGGAATTTGAATTAGAAAAAAAGAGAATACAAGATGTGATTGGACAGTCTATCATTGAGGTTCATCATATTGGAAGTACCGCAGTCAAGAATTTAAGTGCAAAACCAATCTTAGATGTAGCTATAGAAATTAAAGACTTTCATGATGGTGTTCAGGTCTCCTTACCACTGGAGAGTNTAGGCTATTCATACAAAGGAACGAATATCTTACCTGACAGACATTACTTGATTAAAGGTGAACCCCGAACNCANCAAATTCATATGTATCAATCTGGTAATAAATATTTACTTGAGCAGTTGAAATTCAGAGATCATTTGAGAAAAAATGATAAGGATAGGCTCGAGTATGAGCAGCTAAAACTTAAATTGGCACAAACCAATAAAGACAATAAACATAACTATGCAGACGCAAAAACAGCTTTCATAAAATCGATTGTAGAAAATAATTAATGGAGATTGCAGTTAACCTATGAAGCTAAATCCTTTAGGTACGGAAGGGATAGGGTGAAATATATGTCTAAGATAATAAACATCGTGTTAGTAGATGATGAACAAATCCAACTGGTACGTGCACTATACAAAGATACCCCTGTCATGGTTTTAGATGAACCAACAACTGCACTTGATCCCTTAACCGAATTTGAAATTTATCAGAAGTTCGATCAAATTGTTGAAGATAAAACTGCTTTTTATATTTCCTACCGCTTATCAAGCTCAAAACTCTGTGATGAAGTTTTAGTTTTTGATCAAGGTGAAATTATCCAGCGTGGTCCACACGACAAATTGGTCAAAGAAAAAGGGAAATATCAGGAGTTATGGAATGCTCAAGCGCAGTATTATCAGTGATCTCCTCGTATATTATTAAACAAAAGGTTGTTTGATCTCTAGTTGATCAAGCAACCTATTTTTGGTATAAACATCTTGACATGACCAGTAACTTGCAATACAATGTAGCTATACCATGTTATACAAGGTACTAGAAAGGAGGTTCCAGATGATCCCTTCACAAATGTTAAAAGG
>JGI24708J26588_10002067_pt1 | contig 15422 bp, 19 predicted proteins | sample BioPla1DNA2_FD_26588 | JGI IMG/M metagenome (IMG submission 26588) | reverse complement strand
ATATAATTAAGTAGAGGTACTATAATATTTTTTAAGGTCAAGGCGGGAGTTTGATATCATGAGCAAGTACGAAAGAGTGGGTGCGTGAAACTAAACGACTTTGAAGGCAAGTATGCCTGCTTTGAAAACGCACTTTCAAAAATTAAGAAAACGATATCCCAATGGTTTTGAAAAGCATCAGTCGGTGCAACGGGAGGGCTAGCCCATGACAGCAAAAGAGTATCTCAGACAAATAAGACGGCTCGATGAAGTAATTAACGTAAAGCTCGAGCAACTAGACGAATTGCGCAGTATGGCGGAAAGGGTAACCAGTGCCCCGCCCACCTTGGACAGGGTGCAGCCGGGCGGTGGTGACCAGGACAAGCTCGGTACGGTAGTGGCAAAGATTGTGGATCTGAGTAGCACCCTTGCCGACTCAGAAGACGAATTACTAAGTATGAGACAGCATGCCCTGGAGCTCATAAAGCGGATACCAGATAGCCGCCATAAAACGGTATTATACGACTATTATTTTAATCGCAAAACATGGGAGCAGATCGCTGTTGACATGGGTTTTACTTATCAGTGGGTGCGCCGATTACACGGCCGGGCACTCCAAGAGTTTGAAAAACTTTGGGAGAGTTGATAGAAGTTTATATTGCACCTGTGTTATAGTGTATGCGAGATGGTTTGGAAACGCAGCGCCGACATACCATCTTTTCTTTACCTCCTTGGTTTACCCCGGCCCACCTCCGCCGGAGTATTTTCATGGGAGCGGTGGCGGAAAAGGATACGCTAAAGCACGCCCTTAATGAGGCCGGCAAATAGGTGGCGGAAACAGGCTTGGGCTGGACGATCACCACCATGCGAGGTGCAAGTCCTCGCCCGCTCCATCTTAATTGCGAGGTGGTCTGATGAGTATACTTCCGCCAGGGTTCTACCGGGAGTGGAAAGAGAGATTGGGTCACGACATCCCTATAGAGGATTTGGAGGCAATGGCAGCTATTAACCAAATTGTGCTGAATTTGCGGTGGATGGAAAGCGTGCTAAGCCGGGCGAGGCTTTAAGGGAGGTGGAGGCTTGGCGGATTGGCATAAAGAGGCTTTGAGGTTACACACAGAACAAGGGCTTGGAGCCCGAAGAATTTCTGACGAACTTGGAGAGTCATTTAGTGCTGTCAACAGCTATCTTTATCGCTGGCGGAAAAAGAACCGCAAGAACGAGGAAATGAAGGATGATGCTGTCAATTTGCCCTACTCAAAAAGCGACTAGGTAAAGAACTAGGGGTCAGCAACGTTTGTGAAACATTGGGTATAAGCACAAGGGTGCTAGAAGCCACCGTCGAGGATTTACGAGAAGCCGGGTACATCATCACCCTTAATGGTGAGCATGTCAAAATGCACAAAATCGCTCCAAGCGAGGAAAACGAACACGTATTGGACTGGCAAGGCGACCAAACTATCAGGTTTGGCGTAGTATCCGACACACACTTGGGGAGCAAGTGGCGCTTTGCATGATCGGCGTCAAGATGAGCCGGGAATGCAACAGACCCAAGAGAGATAATAGGGTGGATCTTGCAGGTTATGCGGAGACACTGGATATGGTAGTTAACTATAAGCACCTTTGAGTTGTTGTATTTTATGCAACAACCGGGGTGTTTTAAATTTAGGTTGCCTGCACACGTTCTACGCGTTCGGGAGGGGACTATACGCCTCCCGCCTCTCCCGCCAAAAACAACTAAGGAGGTGATTTGGGTGTCCAATCTTACACTAAAGCAAGAAAAATTTGTTCAAGAGTTAATTAAAGGGAAGTCGCAGAGGGAAGCATATAGAATCGCATACCCCAAGAGCTTGAAATGGGCTGATAACACCATTGATTCGAGAGCAAGTAAATTGTTCAACAGTTATAAGGTCATTACAAGGTATAATGAGCTTCGTGACCGCCTCGTAAAAGAGGCAGAGGATGAATGCATCGTATCCGCCAAAGAGGTCTTATTAGAACTGAAAAAGATAGGGTTTGCAGATATTAAGAATTTTCTTACATTCAGAACAGAGAAGGTGTCAACCGGGGAAGATCCGGAGACGGGAGAACCATTAAACGAGTACACTCAAATCATCGAACTATTTGACAGTGACGAAGTGGACGGAAGCGTTATCCAAGAGGTTTCTTTGAACGCCAAAGGCACGTTCACGTTTAAACTATACGACAAGCTGAAGGCGTTAGATAAAATCGGGCAGCACCTTGGAATGTTTAAGGAGCTCAAAGAAATCACCGGCAAAGANGGAGGACCTGTCGAATTAAAGAGCTGGGTTGATTTGGTGGTGAAAGCACATGAAGGAGAGGCAGATCCTCCAGAAAGCCCAGCGTGACCCTGTTTGGTTCGTCGAGGAAGTTTTGAACGCTCACCCGTGGGAGAAGCAAGCGGAGATACTGCGGGCGGTCAGAGACTATCCCAGAACCGCCGTCCGGAGCTGCCACGGCGTCGGCAAGTCGTTCATCGCAGGCCAGGTGATACTCTGGTTCCTCTCCTGCTTCCCGTACTCAATCGTTCTGAGTACAGCTCCGACCTGGAGGCAGGTGGAGAAGCTGATCTGGAAGGAAGTGAGGGCTTCATACAGGAGGGCCAAGATACCGCTTGGGGGTAACCTCCTTCCCAAAAGCCCGGAGATTCAGATCGTCCAGGACGAGTGGTATGCTGCTGGCCTGTCTACGAATGAGCCCGACCGTTTCCAAGGCTTCCACGAAGAGAACATTCTGGTGGTGGTGGACGAGGCCGCGGGCGTGCCTGAAGAAATCTTTGAGGCCATTGAGGGTGTGCTTACTTCGAGTAACGCACGTCTTCTCTTGTTGGGGAACCCGACCAGCACGGCGGGGACATTCTTTCAGGCGTTCAGAGGCGGGGGCTGGAAGACGCTCAGCATATCCGCGTTTGACACGCCCAATTTCATGGCGTTTGGCATAACAGAGAGCGACATCGCTGCCGACACCTGGCGTAACAAGATCACCGGGCCTTTGCCAAACCCGAAGCTGATAACTCCGGAGTGGGTGGCCGATAAGTACAGACGCTGGGGGCCGGAGTCGCCGGCCTATATTGCGCGCGTTAAGGGTGAGTTTCCCCCAGAGAGCGAGGATACTCTCATCCCCTTGGCTTGGATCGAAGCGGCTATGGAGAGATGGCATGACATGGAGCACGGCGAACCGGTCGAACTCGGTGTGGACGTTGCCAGGTTCGGCAGCGACAAAACCGTCATCGGCGTTCGACACGGGTGGAAGGTCATCGCGCTCCACGACTACAGCCAGCAGGACACCATGGAGACCGCTGGCCGTGTGATTCAGGCGTACAAGGAGCACAGGGCCACCGATATCAAGATCGACGTCATCGGTCTGGGCGCCGGCGTGGCAGACAGGTTGAGGGAGCAAAGCGCTCCCGTGACCGAGGTCAACGTTGCAGAGAAGCCCAACGACCCCGAGAACTTCGACAACCTACGCAGTGAGCTGTGGTGGAACCTGCGGCAGCTCCTGGACCCGAATACCAAGATGAACCCTAACCCGATCGGTCTGCCGCCGAATGATGAACTCCTGGCCGACCTGTCCGGCATTAAGTACAAGATCAACTCCTCGGGAAAGATTGTGGTCGAGTCAAAGGCTGAGATGAAAAAGCGCTTAGGCCGCTCCCCAGACTATGGCGATGCGGTCTGTTTGTTGTTTGCGAAAGGGCGCAGGATGAACATCGACGCCTTGAGGGCACTTGCGAGCATAAAGATCTATCGCTAGAAGCGGGGTGAAAAGATGAGCTTCATAGGTGAGATGGTGAGGATACCTAGCAAGATAGCAGGAGAAATCTCCAGGCTGCGCCAAACGGTTCATCGATGGGGAATACGCATAGCCAGCTCTTCTCCGGGTGTTTACCAACTCCGTTCTGAACCTGTGGACTACCAGCTGGCGCGAGAGCTCTACGATAACACAAATGATGCATATAAGCTGGGCGCCGCCTTCGCCAAGCCGGTGATTAACATTACTGTCGGCTTCATGGGCATACCCCGTTTTGTCAGCGAGGATGAAGATGCGCAAGCGGTGCTGGATGAGTTCTTTGGGGAGCACTCTTCACTGATGCAAATGACGCATCTGGGTGGGCTGAGGGATGGGGATTGCTGGGTCTGGCTTACCCGGGAAGAGTCCGAAGAAAACAGTGCGCTTTATCCCGAGGCCGTTGGCGGCAGGTTAGTCTATAACATAATTCCGCCCGAGATGATTGCCCAGGACAAACTGAAGCGCCACCCCATCACGGGTGAGATCATCGAGTATGTACTCGAGTCCTCCTGCGGATGGATTGACGAACGAGGGAATCTACGCAAATGCAAGGTGCAGGAGCGCATCAATAGAGATGCCCGAATCACGACGATCATCGAAGGAGACAACCCTGGCATCGAGGAAGGGGAACGGGAAAATCCGTGGGGGTTCATCCCTATCGTTCAGTTTTCCAACGAGAGGGATCCAGGGTCTGCTTTTGGGAAGAGCGAGCTCGAGGTGATCGAGCCGTTCATCAAGGCATATCACGATGTGATGCTCCACGCCATCCAGGGTTCCAAGCTACACAGCACTCCGAAACTCAAGTTGCATCTCAAAGACGTCGACACCTTCTTGTCAGTCAACTTCGGCATAACGGATCTTGCCGAGTTCATGCGTAAGGGCGGCGAACTCAAGATTGATGGTAGAGAGGCGTTCATCTTTACGCAAGACGGTGAAGACGCCGACTTCGCCGAAGTGCGTTCTGCCACCGGCGATGCCAAAGAACTGCTTCAACTGCTGTTCTGGTGTATCATAGATGCCTCTCAGACACCGGAGTTTGCATTCGGAACCCACACGCCCAGTTCCCTGGCCAGCGTTAAGGAGCAGATGCCCGTGCTGATCAAGAAGATTGATCGCAAACGGGAGCCGTTCGCTGACAGCTGGAAAAGGCTCGCCAGGATGGTACTGGCTATGGAGTCGATGGCTTCAGGCAAGAAGTTTGCTACCCATGCTGTTGAGCTGGTCTGGGATGAGGTAGACCCGAGGGGTGACAAAGAGGTTGCTGAGACCATCGAAGTATTGGTAAGGGCCCTCACCACGGCCGTCAATAACCAGATCATGTCTCACGAGGCTGCCGTGTCGTTCCTGGCCAAGTACGTCGAGACCATGAACGACTACGAAAGTGATGACCCCGAGGTGATGGGTGAGAAAGACAGGATCGTCCAGGATATGCTGCGCAGGTCTCAGCTTGAGGACGCTCAGCTCGCTGAAGATGAACAAAAGATGATCGAGCAGGTCTTGGCCGAGATCCAAAAGAGCCAGAACCGCGGCCGTGATGGTGATGCGTGATGTCTGTCCAGGAGATGACCAGGCGCAACATCGAGCTTATTCGGCGCATATCAGACAGCGTGATGGGCCGGGAACTCCTCACAGCCAGAAGGGACTTTCTGGCTGTCAAACTGAGGCATGAGCCCGCATTGGCCAAGATATACCTGGATGCGGCGGATCGAGTGGCCAAACAGCTGAGAAGCTTGAGCCCCACTGTGGGTCAGCTGACTCGCAACCACCTCGAGGCCTTGGACAAAGCGCTGCGCAAGGAAGCCGACACCATCTACCAAAAGAGCGCTGCACTCATCAAGACGGGCCTGATGGAGGTTGTAGAGATCGGGGCCCGGCCGATAGACAACTTCCTCATCAGGGCTTTGAAAGAGGCGGATGCTCCGATAGACTTCTTGCGCCTGCAGAGGGGGTTTGCTGATCTCAACAAGTCTGCAGTCGAAGCCTTCTGGCTGCGCACTCGCCAAGGGTTAGCTATTTCGGATCGCATTTGGGAGCAGGCCGAGTCCGCCAGGCAGGCCATGCGGGATATTATCCACGCAGGCATAACTTCGGGGCGCGATGCTGTCCAAGTGGCGAAGGATTTAGAAGTTTATGTGAGAAATGGTACACTTGCGGAAGACTATCCGAACATGATGGCGCGCATGGAGCGCCGTGTGCCTGGCAACCTGTCCTATGAAGCACTCAGGCTTGCCAGGACAGAGTACGCAATGGCCTTTAACGAAGCAGTCTACAGCAGGGGCATGATCAACCCGGCCTATATCGGCGTTCAGTACTGCTTATCGGATAGTCATCCGGAGCCAGATATCTGCGACGATTTGGCGTCTGCAGACCTCTATGGCATGGGGCCAGGGGTGTACAAGAAGGGTGAAGAACCTCCCCACCCGCACCCAAACTGCCTCTGCTACGTCGTGCCCGTCGTCATTGAAACAGAGAAGTTTGTTCAGGACTTGATCCGTTGGAAGAAGGATCCCCGGTCGGTTGACTACTTGGAAGAGTGGCACAACAACATCTATAGGCAGATGGTGTTCTAAGGAGGGCCATCATGCCCCGGATACCCAGCCTCGAGACTACGCGGTATTGGGACAAGTTCCTCCATCTCGCACGAGACTGCATGAGGGACCTGTTTGACTATGCCCATTATTGGGATCAACTAAGTAGCGAGCACCGATACAGCTTGCTGCAGTCCTGCGGGCTGATCAAAACGGCCATACCGCATCTGCAGGGAGGTCGCGAAAGGGGCGAGCTGACCCGCAGGCAGCTGAGGGAACTGGCTGTTCTTGAGCGCAGGTATTCTGAGGCTGTGAAGCTCCTGGAACTGCTGAGACGCAGGGACCAGGAACTACACGCAAAGGAGAGGGACCATGAATAAGACCAAAGTCCAGTGCGACAATTGTCCTGCAGTATTCATCGTGCAGGACAATATGTTTGTTAGGCAGGTTGAGGATGGTATCGAGGAAGTCGGGTTCACCTGCCCGGAGTGTGGGCGTGAGACCATCGCCTACAAGATTGATGACGAGATCAAGCTGTTGCAGAAGAAGGTGAGGAAAGAGCGAGAGAAGGCCCAGAGGAAGATCGAAGCTGGCGTTGAGCCGAGGAAGGCCGAACGGAAGTTGAGGCAGGTGGTCCGTTCGCTGAGGCATTCGATGGATAGGCTAAACGGAAGGACACCTGAATAGCAAACGATGGGAGTTTCCTCCCACCGTTGTTATGCCAAGAGTCCTTTCTTCGTGAAGGCGTCCTTCACTTGGTCAATGGTCTTGGCGAGCTCGTCTACTTCGTTTGCAACTCTCAGAAGAAACTCGTTATCAACTGGTGACAGTTCCTCAAGACCCGTTTCTTTGAAGAACGCCGATAGGTCCTTGAGCGAATCGGCTAAGGCGGCGCATGCTCTGCCGAGGCGCTGCGCGTCATCGAGAGTTTTCTGAAGATGAGCGGTGGCCTTGACCAACAACTTCTGCTCCTCGCGGGGATCCATTTTCTCACCTCCTTGATGGATTATTCGCAGGAAACAAATGAAAGTCCTCCTTGGGAATAGAACATATGTTTGCCGATTATCTGAATGAGGCATCACTGAACGGTGGTGCTTTTTCATGCCTTGAAAGGAGAGGGAGTCAATGAGTGATGCTCGGCAGATGGTTTGGTTGAGCAGGCATGCGGTCGGGACGTGCACTCTGTGCGGCCGGAAATGGGACCATTTTCAAGGCATGGGTGGCCTTGTCCCGCGAGCGAACGCCGATCCTGATGGGCCAGGTCTCTGCGTCATCGGCATTTGCAATGAGTGCATGGAAGTCATCCGTCGGGCAAGCGTTGACGACATCAGGCAGAAGTACCGTGAGATCTCGGCCACCAAGCTCAAGAACCAAGGTGAGGCAGACGAAACGTGGGGGCCCGAGTCTAACCTGCAGAAGCAAAGAGACCCTTTGAAGAATCTTGGAGAAAACCCGACCGTGGAACAGGTCAGGGAAGCGGCAAGGAAGGCTGCCTCTGAGTCTGTGGACAGACACATGCGTCAACTTGGCGACCTTGATATCATCGCCTTCCCACGATCAAAACTAAAAGCGAGAGTTGAGTCGCTCAAGAAACTGCGGGAGATCGAGAAGGAAGCTCGTCAGAACGTTGATCGGTTGTGGCGGGAGTACAAAGACCAACCGGATCTGCTTGAGGTCTACCTCCCCAGTGCCGAGCGGATGCTCGAGATGGTAAGCCAGGCTGTTGATGCCATGATCGAGGGGTGCTGACATGACTGCGTTCTGGGTCGGGATGTTTGTTGTAGCTGTGGTGTTCTTGCTGTGTTTGGAGCCTCAAGAGGGTGGCCGCCTCCGCTGAAAAGGGAGAGCTCTTGGCCACGGATGACAGAGAAGCTGGCCGTCATTTTGGTTTCTTTGAAAGGGGGTGACACCAATACCGATTAGCGTATTCACCATCAAAGACACCGTTTCCATCAAGGCCTGGGAGCCCACAAACGTGTGGCCCAAACTCAAAAAGGGCCTGGAGCAGGGAATCGGCGGTGCCAAGGAAGCTATCCAAGAAGCATATGCGGTGGTGATATCGCCCATAGGCGAAGACTTCGGCCCGGAACATGTCTTCGGCCTTCATCACGAAGTGACGGATGAAGGCGATGTGGTGCTGAACAAGTTTGCCCTTGCTAAGGCGGCTGCTGACCTATCCGCCAACACCAGCCTGACGGATGATCAGAAAGCTGCGGCCAGGGCCCACTTGCGGAGGCACTATCAGGAGCTGGGAGAGGAACCTCCCGCCAGCTTGGTAGAGGGAGAGATGTCTATCCTCGATGCTGCCCTCGGTGGAATGAAGCCGGCAGACATTCCTCTGGCCCCCGGGGTTGACTTGGAGGCTATCAAGGCCGGGGATGATGACCCGCTTGAGGTCGTAGTGAGTGTCCCAACCAGTAAGTCCAAGCGCGGCTGGTTCTACACGGGCGAGAGCTTGCAGGATATCGTTAACTTCGTGAACCAGCACACTCTATCTGGCTTCCTCGGGCACCAGAAGCCGGACAATGTGGACACCGAGTTTTCCACGCCCGTCACCCACTGGGTAGGAGCCAAGTGGGAAAACGGCAAGGCTTACTTTAGGGGTGTGGTGGACAAGGCAGCCGCGGACCTCAAACGGTGGATCCGCTCCAAAAGGGTCACTCAAGTGTCGATCTTCGGCATACCCACGCTAAAGAATGTTGGTGGAGAGGTTCATGTAGTCGGCTACAAACCGTTGTCCATTGATTGGACACCGCTGCATAGGGCAGGAATGCCCACCGAAATTGTTGCTGTCGGGGAAATGGATGGTATTACTGCTGGCGAGTTTGATGTGAGTCTAGTTGGTTGGGATGGTAGTTTCGAGGGGTTAAGGGAGGCTCTCTTTGGGGCGGTGCGAACCAGGTTTGGCAACAAAGATGTCCACGCCTGGGTCCATCGTCTTTTTGCTGACCATGTGATCGTTGGAATGGAGCCCTCTACGGGCCCCAAAGAGTTTGCGAAAGTAAGCTACTCAATTTCAGATGGTCGTGTTGTGCTAGGGGAAGATGTTGTCAAAGTGGTGGAGCAGATAACCTATGTGCCCACCGGGGAGATGGAAGCCATCCCTGCACCTGGGGCTTCTTCGATGGCTTACGATGGCAGTCACGAAGGGTTAAGCGAAGCGTTACTGATGGTCTTGCGCACCAAGTTCAAAGAACCCGAGAATTTCGTTTGGGTGCGCCGAGTGTACGATGACTACTGCATCGTAGAGATCGAAAAAGGCGGAGCCTCTAGGTGGTTTAAGGTTGGCTATGGTGTTGTGGATGGCAAGGTAGTCCTGGGTAACGATGCTGTGGAAGTGAAGGAGCAGATCATCTATACCCGGGTATCCGGGGAAATAAGCACAGAAGGAGCTGATGAGAACATGACCATTCAGGAGATGCTGGTGGCCATTCGTGCTGCAGTGGCCAAAGGCGAAACCAACTTGGAGTCCATCGTTGGTGAGATGGGCTACACCAAAGACCAGGTGGTCGAACTCTTCGCTGGTGAGCAGCTGAAGAAGTTCAAAACGGCCGCCGAGTACGGCGCTGACCTGGCCGCTGCGTTGGGCTTCAGCAAAGACACCGACACCAACGAAGCCCTCAAGATCGCCGGCGAGATGGCCGAGGTTTGGAAGGCTCTGGGTTATGACAAACAGAAGCCCGAGAAGCCCGCTGAGGTCGTTGGCGAGATGGTAAAAGCGATGAGCGAACAGGCCAAGGCCGCTCACCAGAAGTTGGTGGCAGAAACCATCAAAGAAAAGGTGACAGGCGAACAAGCTCAACTGCTTGTGGCCAAGCTGCTCAATGTGCCGGAAGGCGCAGCCAAGGAGCAGATTGTCGGTGAGATCGACAAGATCCTGGCCGATGAGACCATCAAAGGTCTTTTGGGCAAGAACTTCATCGATCCGCCCGCACCCAAGGGTGGCGGTGGAGAGGGTGCTCCTAAGCACCTGGTCACAAAAACCGTATCCATTTAGTCCATTGAGCTGGAAGGAGGAATGACAAATGGCTTACAAAGGCCAACCGGTGCCCAGCACCACTTATCAAAAGGGTTACTTCAAGGTAAGCGATGGCAAGAGTGTTAGGGTGACTGTTCCTGCCAGTTCCGAATACAAGGCGGGGGAATTGGCTCTAATTGGCGGTTTTCTTGGATTTCTAACGCGAGATGTCAAGACAGGGATAGGCGAAACTGCCGATGCTATCCTGACCATCGAACAGGCAGAATACGAGACTGATCAAACCACAGAAGAGGAAGTTCTCGCTGTAGGGGATCTGATTTATTGGAACCCAACAACCAAGAAAGTGACTAAAGAAGCCAATGATGGCGAAGTTGAACCAACAGCTTACCGTTTGGTTGGTCGTGTTACTAGTCCTGTGGATGCCAATGGCGTTATTTGGTTCATCCTTGGGCCACAGTTTAGGAATGGAGGAGATAAATAATGGCTAATAAAATTGTAAGTATCGAAACAGCCAGAGCCGCACGCAGACAAGGCACTTTCGAGCAGAAGGTGCCTTTTGTATTGGATGGCAAAGAACACAGCGTAAAAAAGCGCATCGTAAATGGCGAAATGGAGGTCTATGCCCTAAGCAAGCCCATGGGTGAGATGATCACCACTGATGCGGTTCGCAAGGAACTTTTGGAAAAGGTTGTGCTTGATGTTGAACTTGGAAGAGAAACTACTCCTACTCTCTATGCTCCAATCTATGAGCGTATTGAGGACAGGAATTTCCCCGAGATCTTCGATGCCAAGTGGGCACAAAAAGGCGTTATCGTGTTTGCCGAACACATCGAAGGTGAAGAAGTCAAGTTCGGTCACTTGCAGGCAGAAGAAGGCCCAACTGCCCGTATTGCAACTTATGCTGCAGGTATCGAGTACACCGAAGATATGGTTGAATACAACCGCACCTTTGAGATGGACGAAATTGATCGTGCGTTTGGCGAAGCTTACAACGCCTTACTCAATCACATTCACTTTGGGCCCATCATCAACTTCACTTATGGTACCGCTAACAAAACTGGAGCTGTCCTCATTGACGTTGAAGGTAATTTACCTGTGGAAGGCGACACAGCATTCGCAGCTCATCCCATCCTAAGCCTTCGCGAAACTCTCAAGAAGGGTATGGCTGACGCAAGACAGGCAAAACGTCCTGGTAACATCTTGCTTGTATCCGGTACAAGACTTGACCATATCCAAGAAGCACTAGGTAAGTTCCATGTCCGTGGTACTGATTATGCCTCTTTGACTGGTATCGATACAATCATCGCGTATGATGGTTGGGAAGCCCAGGTAGGCAAGAAGTCCTTCAAGTACAATGGCGTTGCTGATACCAAAGCATATTTAATTCGTCCGAAGCGTGGGTTCAAGGAGCTTGTTAAGCACGATCTAAGGATTGATGCTACTTTAGCAGACTTGTCTCGTTTGGTCGAAGCTCAAATTGTTGGTCGTGCCCGTCGTGGCGTATTCGCCGCTTTAACCGAGAACGTCCAAGAGATCACTCTGCCTGAATTTTAGGTGGTGAACTCATGAGATGCATTGATTGTGCGCATTATCCCTGGGTCCCGACAGCGAATCCAGGGATGATGCCTCCCATGAGGTGCCATCCAGAGCTGGAGGCCAGGCGTTGGACGGAGGAGAGCAAGAAGCTGGATCTCCGCTGTCCTCACTTCGCCGGCATAGGGGAAGACCCCGGCCAGACCGAAGTGGCGGTGATGGAGACTCCCTCGGGGGATAACGCCGGCGCAAGCGGCTTTGTCAGCCCAGACGATTTCACGGCTAAACAGCTGAGAGCTATGGCCGATGAGTACGGTATCAAGTACAAGGCCAGTGCCACCAAGAAAGAACTGGCAAGGTTGATCAATGACCATTTGAAGGGGTGATAACATGACCCCAACACAAGAGGCGATCGTGAAGCTCAGGCTGTACCTGGACGAGAAGATCCCGCCAGGCGGCAGTCAAGATGACACCCGCTTCTCCGACACCGAGCTTGAGGTGTTGCTTGATGACTCTGAAACCATCTACGGAGCGGCATCGCTTGGTTGGAGCATCAAGGCAGCCATGATCCAGAAAGAGATGGGCGATATCGAGGAGACCCGGACGGGCCAGGAAACGTATCGCTACGTCCAACTGAAGGATCGGCTTGCCCATGCACAGACGATGGCTGAGGACTTCCAGCGACGTGAGCAGGAAGAGCTCGGGAAGAAAAAGACGGGCAGCTGCATCCTGCGCATAGCCGCTCCAGAGGTGCTGTAACATGGACCTTCAGAAGCGAAGAGAACTCACTCTGAAGGCCATAGCCATCAACCCATGCGAGATCGTCCTTACAAGGCGCCAGCGGGTTGATGATGGTGCAGGCGGATGGACGGATGAAGACACACAGTTGATCNCCCAGACTTTCCGGCTCTTCCTCGGAAACAGTTCCTCCAAAGAGATCGTGAAGGACGGCGGGACACTCCAGGTGAACAACCGAGAGATGCTTTGCCCATGGGATGCAGATGTGCAGGCCGGCGACACCTTTGAGTTTGGCAGGGTCCACCACCGAGTGGCAGTGGTGAACCCCGTTCGCTATCTGGGCGAGATCGTCTCGTATCAGTGCGTTGTGGAGGAGGTGGTGTGATTGCCCGGGGCAGATCAAGTGAACCGAAATCTCATGGCTTTGGCCGACAGGCAAAAGGCGGCGCTGCTTGCTTTGAGCGAACAGTATGCGGCCAGAATGGAAGCCTATGCGAAAGCCAACAAGAGGTGGCAGGACAGGACCGGGAACGCCCGCCAGGGCCTCTTTGGATACTCCATCATGCGGGACCAGTCCTTGATCACTCGTGTCGCCCATACCGTGGACTACGGCGTGTACTTGGAACTCNCCAACCAAGGGCGATTCGCCATCCTCCTGCCCACGGTCAGGCGTTTCGTGGCTGACTACCTGGAAGATGCCAAAAGGGTGATGTCCGGATGAGGGCAGCCCTCTATCAATACCTGGTTCAAAACTGCGAGTCCATCACGTCTTGGTATCAATCGGGTGCCCCCAATAAGGACACNAAGAAGCCCTACGGTGTCATCAAGCTTGGCGAAGAAATGAGAGCCCCTTTGAGCAATAGGGGGTTCTTTCGCGAGTTGACCATCTGGCCTTACTTCGCCCCCGGCAGCTTCGTTGCGGTCGACAAGGCCGTGGCGGAGATAAAGCAGTTGTTGTCAGGCGCCATCCTGACAACGAGCGAAGGTCACATGTTTGAGATTGAGTGGGTTCACACAGGTCAGGACTTCCAGGACCCTGACCTAAACGCCATAACTCGCATGGTCGAGTTCAGAATCCCATGCGTTGGGAAGTAATGAGAAAGGAGCTGAGAAGATAGATGGACATCCTTTACGGCTGCAAATTGATGATCGTCAAAGAGATTGATCCTTCGACAGGGCTAGAAAAGACGGGCGGTAAGACCGCTCGCTTCGAGACTCCGCAGCAGTGCGGCATCAACCACCAGTGGATTGAGGGCCAGCGCACAGAGTTGCGAGGTGGGGACCGCTTGCTCAGTACTGTCGAAGAGCCGGCCTCCCTGATCGGAGTCGAGCTTTCCTTTACGAATGCCACCCTGCCCGGAGAAGCCCTCGCACTCTTGGCCGGAGGTACCTACCAGAATAACAAATACAGCGCTCCGAGGCTTGGAGAAGAGCCCAGTCCCGTGATCGTCGAGCTGTATGTCGCCAAGTATGAAGAGGGCAACAACGACACGAGCGGCATCACTGGGTACCGCAAGTGGACCTTCTGGAATGCCACAGGCCGCGTGCCCAACTACACCGCTCAGGACCGCAACTTCATCACACCGCAGTTCACTATCCGTGCGAAAGAGAACGTCAAGGCCGACAAGCCTGTCTATGAATGGGAAGACATCACTAGTCTGCCTAGTCTGCCGTCGGCCAGCTAACCCCCTTGGTGGAGGCTGCTCGCCTGAGAGCAGCCTCCTTACATTTGGCCCGGTGAAAGAGGTGAGAACGTGCAGATCGAGCTTATCTTGAAAGATGGCTTGGGAGAGTCCATCTTGCTCCCCAGTACGCTGGCGATTGACGGTCACGCTGTGAGGAAGGAGATCCCAGGAGTGGTCGTGCCAGGAAAGAAGGGAAGGCGCGTTTTTCGCGACCTTCAAAGGGTGGAGTCGGCCACCTTGAGGGCGTCTGGCACCATCGAGTGCTGGAGCAAAGAAGAGGCTGATGACTATGCCGCTCAGCTGAGAAGCAAGCTTCTAAGCCAACGAGAACCAATGTGGCTCAAGCGCTTCGAGGGAGCCAACAAGTTCATGCGGGTCTACTGCACCGGGGTCGAGCACGACTTCGNGAGAGGCCATTTTGGGGGGAGAGTCTTTAGACTCGATGTGACTTTCCAGGCCGANGATCCCCACTGGTACTCCACGAATTACAAGCGCGTGGAGCGGAACGCTCCCTTGACGAGCCCGATCAACATCATCACCGTCAACAACGAGGGCGGAGCCGAGACCCATCCGTTCATCTGGATCTACGGTAAGACCTCGGGCGGCCAGCACACCAGAAACCCCAAGATCACCAACCATGCTACCGGGCTTAGGATACAGTATGCAGGGACCGTAAAGCAGAATGAAGTGCTGCTTTTCGACACGGAGAAGCGGAAGGCTTTGTTCGTTCCCACCAACATCCTTCACTCCGGCGCTGTTCAAGCAGCCACCGCCGACAGCGTGCAACTTGCGATCAGCGCTTCACCGGTTGACGACTACTACAAAGGCCATATCGTCAAAATCGTTAGCGGCCCCGGGGCGGGCCAGTACCGTCACATCGTCGGCTACACCGGCACATCCAAGGTGGCAGTGATAGACACCCCCTGGGTGACCAACCCCACATCTTCTTCCACCTATGAGGTCTATCACTTCTCGTGGGTGGAGGGCTACTACGTGCACGAGGCCCAGTCTTTCGGCGGTACCACTGGGGTGGATGTTACCAACCTGACTAATGCGGGGTACGTGGTGGATGGGTTCCCCCTTATACCCGGTGTCAACCTCATCGAGGTGGAGTGTGACACCAACCTGTTGCATATTGAAGTCCTTTTCAAAGAGAGGTGGATTTAGATG
>JGI24708J26588_10002066_pt1 | contig 15423 bp, 14 predicted proteins | sample BioPla1DNA2_FD_26588 | JGI IMG/M metagenome (IMG submission 26588) | reverse complement strand
CAGGAAGTGGAGAAGCTTTGGCAGGCCTATAGAAGGGGCGAGCCTTGGCGCGTACCAGTTATCTTTAACTATGGGATTCGCTGCCGCCTGCTGGATCCGTCTCTCAATACTGAAGGCTATACGTTTCAGCAGTACTTTGAGGATCCCGATGTAATGCTCGATGCGCAGCTCAAGCATCTCTATTTCAAGGCATTCAACCTTTGGCGGGATGAGTCTATGGGCTATCCCGCCAAAGGCTGGCAAGTGTTCATAGATTTTCAGAACACTTTTGAAGCTCCTTGGTTTGGATGTCCCATCCGGTATCATACAGACCAGGTTCCTGATAGTATGGAGATTTTCAGGGAACGCAAGTCACTACTCTATGAAATGCATATTCCAGAGCCGTTGGGTGCTCCTATGATGCAGAGAGCCGTTGAATTCTACGAGTACTTTAAGGAGAGGTGCCCGGATCTAGAGTTCATGGGAAGGCCTGTACTTCCGCCCCGGAGTTTGCCGGGGGCTGGTACCGATGGGCCCTTTACCGTGGCCTTCAAACTACGGGGAGCTACAGAACTTTGTTTGGATATTTACGAAGACCCTAAGTATGTCCACGATTTACTGTCTTTTATTACCGAAGCCACAATTCAACGGATCCGGGCAGTAAGGCAGTACCTAATTGACAAGAAAGACGTATGCTCTGAAGAATTCGAGACCCCTGGTTGGGGGTTTGCCGATGATGCAGCGGAAATGCTATCACCGGAGCTTTACCGAGAGTTTGTATTGCCCTATCATAAGCGATTGGTCGATACCTTTGCCGGTGGTGGGCCAGTCAGTGTCCATATGTGTGGAGATGCTAGCCACATTTACCCCTTGCTCATCGAAGAGCTGGGGGCCAACAGCATTGATACCGGTTTCCCCGTAGACCATGGGAAACTGCGGGAAGAACTCGGCCCAGGTATTGAGATCTTGGGAGGTCCTAGTATCATGCTACTGAGGGAAGGGCCCGAGGAAGCAGTGAAAGAAGAGGTAAAGCGCATATTAAGATCGGGTGTAATGACAGGCAAACGGTTCATTTTGCGGGAGGGGAATAACGTAGCCCCTGGTACGCCCTTAAAGCACCTAAGGGCTATGTATGCAACAGCCAAGGAACATGGCCTTTACTAGGGGTAGGGGCCATATTCCTTAGTTTACATGAATCACAGGCACGTACTATAGTGTTTCAGAAAATATAGGCGCCTTTTCCTTAAGAGTTCGAGGATCTTGGACGCCGAAGAGAAAGACAAAACCGGCCGCCACGTTGATGATGATTGTTGCGATGAAAACGGTGCTATAGCCGTAGGTTTCCACGAGGCGACCACCAACAATTGGGGTCAAAAGGACAACTGGTGCTAGTAAGGTATTGACAATCCCGGCATATACGGCTCTAAAGCCTTCGGGAGCATATTCCATGACGATGGGTAGACGGGATACTCCGTGGGTAGTGTTGGCAATCCCTAAAAGGACAAAAGTGCAAAAAGTCAGAAANAGGTTTGATGACATCAGAAGCACTAGAGCTGCCATACCCATGGCGATACATGAGAGCTGCAGGTTAATCTTGTGGCCTTTGGCGTCGGCTAACCGGCCGGCGAAAATGGAAGCCAGCATTTGTCCAGCGCTCATGCTGATGGTAAAGTATCCGACGTAGGATGGGGGCAATCCAATGCGGTCGAGCCCATATACTGAGAAGAAAGCCATGCCCATTTGCCCGAGGAGCATGAGCGTCACGGCAAGCACGTATCGCCGGAAAGGCACGTCGGCCGACAAGATAACTGGAATCTGCCGCAAGTAGCTTGTTAGGCTCGCTGGCGGTTTTTTTGGTTGTTCACTAGGTTGTTCCCAGGTTAGGCGGGCAAATACTGTCCAACCGGTAGCGAAGAGCAGGAAAGCCCAGAGAAACACGAATCCAAAGTTGGCTGGGAAGGCATAGCTATCCAGTGTTAGTCTCGTCAACCATCCGGCTGCCAAACCAGTGAAACAACTGATCAAGGTACGAGCAGCGAAGAGGCTTCCCCTTCGTCGTTCAGGTACGGAAGCGGCCACAAATTCCAACCAAGCCGGTGTACCGATACCATCGAAAATACTGGCGAGAAGGTATACGATTAGGAAAGAGGTCAGCAGCAATCCGGGGTTTTCTGTGGGAATGAGCCAGCAAAGCAACGCCATGATCAGGTAGCAGATACGCTGAGAACCCATCATGGTCAGCACATAGGGTCTGCGCCGTGTTAGTTGCTGTACATATCTGGCGCTAAAGAGCTGAGGTATCATCCAGCCTAGGTTAGCTAGGGTTGGAGCCAAGCCAATGATGAGGGGAGATGCACCCAGCTCCCGGGCAAAGGTAGGTATGACCGTTGCAGCTGCGGCGAAGGTCATGGCTGTGAAAAACAGTGCGCCATCGATTAGGACTGCGTAATAATTACTATCAGCGGAGCGTGGCTTAGCCGCTGAAGGTTGCGTATATAGTGCCAATAGCATACCCTCCATGATATGTGATTGTTGTCTCTTAGCTGGGCTAAGTCTACATAGCTACTATGATTATTCGACATGAGCCTATGCTACCCTGCCAATGTAGTTTGCGGTGCCTAGTTTGTCATACTTGGCAGGTAACTCTTGCGGTTACATCTAATCTACTATTATAGAAGAATATGGCTTAAGGAGGCCTGACAACATGAAGAAGGGTATCAACCGATGGTCGTTACCGGCGGATTGGTCGATTCGTCAGTGTATGGAAGCGGCGAAAGCTGCTGGCTTTGAGGGCATTGAGTTGGCTTTGGATGAAACCGGAGAGCTTTCTTTGGAAACGAGTGATGCCGAAGTTAAGGCTATTCGGGCCATGGCCGATGAGATCGGTCTAGAGCTAAACAGCTTAGCCACTGGTTTGTTCTGGCAGTATCCTTTGACAGCGAGTGACCCCGAGATTCGGAAAAAGAGCAAGTCTATCATACGCAAGGCTCTCCAGGTGGCCAAGGGCCTAGGTGCGGATACTGTTTTGGTTGTGCCGGGAGTAGTATCGGCGCCCTTTGCCGGTGCGGAGCGGACCTCCTATGCCGATGCCTGGGACCGAGCATTGGCTGGTTTGCGGGAAGTGGCTCCTGAGGCGGAAAAACTAGGCGTTAGCATTGGCGTAGAAAACGTTTGGAACAAATTTCTTCTCAGCCCTGTGGAGATGCGGGAGTTTATCGATGCTGTTGATAGTGAATATGTAGGCGCATATTTCGATGTGGGCAATGTGATCCTCTACGGGTTCCCCGAAGATTGGATAAGAATACTAGGATCAAGAATCAAGAAAGTTCACTTCAAGGATTTCCGTGGGGCAGTAGGTACTTTGGCAGGTTTTGTGAATTTGCTGGAAGGTGACGTTAACTGGCCAGAAGTGGTAACCGCCTTAGAGGAAATCGGTTATGAAGATTATGTGTACACAGAGCTCTCGCCTTATAAGTACTATGGTGATAACTTGATCTATGATATTTCCCGGGCTATGGATCGTATCCTTGGGAAGAAGTAACACTAAACTACCAAAGAAGCCAGGATGGGCAAATAGGAATGGACTCCTAGCACCCTTCTCCTAATCCTGAATAGACTGTCGCTGTAGGAGTCAGTTCCTACACAGACGTCGATAGGCAAGAAGGAGGAGGGTTAGTGTGAGTCAAACACCTAGTTGCCCAGGCTTCAACTACACAATCAGAGCGGGCGACACGTTCTTTACGTTGGCTCAGCGTTTCGGGACCACAGTAGCAGCGATTCAGGCAGCTAACCCCGGGGTCAATCCCAACAACCTGCAGATTGGGCAGGTGATTTGTATCCCGACCAGACCTGCACCGGGACCACCGCCAACGCCAGTCTGTCCTAACGGGTTCTTGTACACCGTTCAGGCCGGGGACACGTACTTTAGGCTGGCTCAGCGTTTTGGGACCACAGTAGCAGCAATTCAGGCAGCTAACCCCGGAGTCGATCCTAACAACCTGCAGATTGGGCAGGTGATCTGTATCCCGACCAGACCGGCACCGGGACCACCGCCACCAACGCCAGTTTGCCCTAACGGGTTCTTGTATACCATTCAGGCTGGCGACACGTACTTTAGGCTAGCTCAGCGTTTTGGCACCACGGTTGCGGCTATTCAGGCAGCTAACCCCGGAGTCGATCCTAACAACCTGCAGATTGGGCAGGTGATCTGTATTCCGGTATCGCCGGCTCCTGGTCCGCCACCGGTATGCCCGGGCTTCTTCTATACGATTCAGGTAGGAGACACACTGTTTGAGCTTGCCCAACGGTTTGGCACAACAGTCGAGGCTATTATCGCAGCCAATCCTGGCATCGATCCCACGAGACTAGTACCGGGGCAGAGGATCTGTATCCCAGTGCCGACACCGCCAGTATGTCCGGGCTTCTTCTATACGGTTCAGGCAGGAGACACACTGTTTGAGCTCGCCCAGCGGTTTGGCACAACTGTGCAGGCTATTATCGCAGCCAACCCTGGTATCGATCCCACGAGACTAGTACCGGGGCAGAGGATCTGTATCCCAGTGCCGACACCGCCAGTATGTCCGGGCTTCTTCTACACGGTTCAGGTGGGGGACACGTTGTTTGAGCTCGCCCAACGGTTTGGCACAACAGTCGAGGCTATTATCGCAGCCAATCCCGGCATCGATCCCACGAGACTAATACCGGGGCAGAGGATCTGTATCCCAGTGCCGTCGCCGCCTATTAGACGGTGTATCGTGATGATGCCTACAGATCTGGCTCCCAACGCTGATGGAGTGCTTTTCCTAGACCAGACCGATAACGTAGCTCTTGGCGCAGCATCAAATATACCAGATCCTACAGTATTCAACCAGGAAGTCTACAAGTTATGGCTAAGGGAGGGTACCACTGAGAACTGGGTAGTTACTACCATGTTCAGATCCCCGCAGGATGTTTGGGTAGGGCGCTTAGTTCCTGCTCAGTCCCTAGCGAGCTTTAGCGCAGCCGTTGTTTCGGCGGAACAGGCAGCTAACATGCAGCGGCCGGTTGGTAGTCGAGTGCTAACAGCTACCATATCTCACTAGTTCGGATCGTAATAGACCCAGGCAGGTCATACCCAAAGTGGGTATGGCCTGCTCATTTTGTTAGGGAATATGTGGGTCAAATCTAGAGCTCGTTAGCGAAGTAGGCCCTAGACAGTATCTCATACCAGCAGGATTTCCAAGTTGGTGGGACGAAAGTCAGATCAGAGTAAAGACTTGATATTTTGGAGGGATTCAGATTGGAGAGACCAGTTGTCTTGGAAAGCCATGGACAGCAAATGGTAGGGATGCTGCATTTACCTCAGGGAAAAGGACCGTTTCCTGCTGTTGCGATTTACCACGGTTTTACTGGTACCAAGGTGGAACCCCATCGGCTCTTTGTGAAGATGGCCCGAGCGTTGATGGCTGCAGGAATCGCTGCTGTGCGATTTGATTTTCGAGGATCTGGTGATAGCGAAGGCGACTTCGCCGATATGACTGTAAGTGGAGAAATTGCTGATGCCATCAGGGTCCTGGATTTTCTAGAGGAGCACGAAGCGGTAGATGCTCAGAGACTGGGAGTATTAGGTCTGAGTATGGGTGGCGCTGTGGCTGCATCTGTAGCTGGCAAGGATACAAGAGTCAAATCTCTAGCCCTATGGGCCGCCGTGGCCAAGTTTGATGTCTTTGAAACAGAAGAGGAGCTTCTGGCTCAAGCAAGAAAGCAAGGCTGGGTGGATCTTAACGGGAATATGTTGAAATACAGTTTCTATGAGGATGCCCGGCAGCAAAAACCTCTAGATTGGGCTCGGCGATTTAGCGGGACAGCTCTCATCGTTCATGGTGATGCCGATCCTACGGTGCCCGTCGCCCACGCAGACCTATACTACGATGCTTTAGCGGGTACAAAGGAGAAGTTCATTGTTCCTGGAGCCGATCACACCTTCAACAGCCAGAAATGGGAGACCGCTGTCATTGAAAAGACAGCGGCGTGGTTTGGAGACACTCTATAACATCATGCTCAATGCAGCTGAAAATACTCGGCTGTTCATCCTCGCCCATCTTCCCAGGGCGAGGTTTTTGCCTGTGTTTCGCTATGATGAAGAGCAGAGTTGCACCCTCTTAAGTGTTCCTGGCCCCCTTGGTGTGATAGGCAATAAGCCAGAAAAGGAGTATCTGGGTACACAGCTGTAAAGCTAAAGCTAAGGCGAAAGGCAACTTAGGGTTGACTGAGTAGAGTGCTCCTGCCACGGGGCCTGCTGGTATAGTGGCTATTAGCGTTAATACCGCTATTAATGAGTTGATTTTTGCTCGGGCCCGATCAGGAATGGCATTGGCCAAACTAGCCTGGCGGATGGGATCTAAAATGGCGGCCCCCAAACCGTTGCATGCCGCAAACGCCAGTGGCAAGAGCATGGAACCGGGTGGTGCCGCAAGAAGTGCCAGAGAGCCTAAGGTAAAGCAAAACGCACCCAGTTGCAGACCCCTGTGTGTCTGCTTGGGGCCGATATGGGGTACTATCAGTAAGAGCGCCACGATCATGGCACCGGAAGTTGCAGCCGGTATGACGGCTATGGTTGCAGGCAACAGACCCAGTCCTGTGGTATCAGTCATGTAGAGGGCCCCATAGGTATTGCGGATGACGGCGGTGAACATGGCTATGGCTTGTACCAGAAAGAGAACCAAGATGACAGGCGAATCTTTGATTAAACGAAAGGAAGTAGAAAACTCTCCCATCACGTCGAGTGGGGAAGCCTTAATCGTGGCTCCCACCATGTCTTCCCCCATGGAGCTTTCCTTTACGCCCTTTTGCCGAATGGTGAGGGCTGATATTATGATGAAAAGCCCCGTAAGGTATATAGCTCTGCCACCGGTGATTGTGCCCCAGCGTTGTACCATGAGGCCGCCAATGGGGACTAGTAGGCCGGATCCAACGAACATCATCTGCACGATGGCATAGATGGATTGCCGATCTTTGGGGTGAGTATCTTCTACTAAGAGACAACCCCAGGCTGGAATGGCTGCATGGTAAATACCGTTGATGGCTGCGGCGATGATGAAATAGTAGGTATTTTGAGCAGTGAGCCAGATGATACTAGGGATTACCCAACCAAAGGTATCGGCTAGTTGCATAGTTCGCTTTCGGCCCCAGCGATCAGATAGGTGCCCCCCCATGAGAGCCGAAAGTACTTGTACTGTAAGGCCAATAGCAGTTATGAGCCCGACCTGAGTCTTGCTGACTCCCAGGGCGACCATATACAAAGGACCATATAGATTGTACCAGGATATGGCGGTACCCCAGAAGGGCTCAGATATGATCAAGGCTCTGGCATTGGGGCCAGGGGCGCGAAGCATGGTCTTGAGGCTTTCAGTCTGTCTGGTTGCCAGATTACGAAGTAAAAAGGTCGCTTTTCGGCTCTTACCGCGCGTGTGCTGGGTTTTCAAGTCAGTTTGCCTCCCGACAGTAGCCCAGTTTCGGGGCAGGGCTTAGCTACCTCCTAATCTACCCCTATGCGTAGGCTAAAGTCAAGGGAACTACGCATAATTGACAGACGAACCCATGAAGTATGGAGCATGTTGTGATGAAAAAGAGGAGTTGGTACCATGGCTAGACCACTAAAACCCCGCCGGGTGGAAATGATGCCGGAAGTCACCGCATTCAAACCGGCAGGTGTCCCTATGCGGGAGCTAGAGGAAGTGGTGCTTTCCGTTGACGAGCTAGAGGCCCTACGGTTAAAAGATCTAGAAGGTCTTGAACAAGAGGACTGTGCACTGCGCATGAATATCTCCCGGCCAACCTTTCAGCGTGTCTTGACATCCAGTCGAGCTAAGGTGGCCGATGCGTTAGTCAATGGGAAATTACTGAGAGTCGCTGGAGGCAATTACCGCTTAGCGAGACGTACGTTTCGGTGCAGAATGTGTGCTCACGCATTCGAGCTTCCCTTTGGCACAGGGCAACGAGGGGCCGAAATGAAGTGTCCTCGGTGTGGTGAACCAACAGTTCAGCGCCTCGATTGAAGATAGGGGCCTTGTCAGTTGCTGGTTTTCAGATACGGGCCAGCAGGTTATTGACATATGCCCATAAGTAACCTATAATAGTAGTGAGCATATGACCATAACGGTGAGGAGGTGGAAAGATGCCACGTGGTGACTATACCGGGCCTTGGGGAAGAGGACCGATGACAGGCCGAGGAGCTGGCTACTGCGCTGGTTATCCGGTGCCAGGGTTTGCCAACCCCATTGGTGGGCGCGGATTTGGCCGTGCCTTTGGCAGGGGTTGGGGCCGCGGTATGGGCCGAGGCGGGAGCTATCAGCGGGGTTTCTATGGTGGGCCCACGATTGGATGGGCTTCTGCATATCCCAGGCCCGTAGGCTTTGACGAGGCTGATCCCCAAGCAGAGGCTGCTATGCTTAGGGAGACAGCCAACGTGCTGGAAGCGGAACTTAAGGAAGTTAAAAAGCGCTTAGCAGAATTAGAAAATGAAAAGTGCGAGGACTAAAGTGATAGTAATCGTTGCTCAGGCCCTACACCCGGGGACCGCTAACTAAGAGCGTTCTCCGGGTGTACGGACATTTTGCTGTTGCCCGAAGAGCTCCTTGCCCTTGCGAGCGAGGTTCATCCCCAGCTTACGGCAACGGTCAGCATCAAATCCTGCCGGTGCTCTATGGGATACGGCACCAAAATGGGTCGGTGGCCTCCCTGTCACGACGCCTCCCGAGTAGACCAGCATACCACGGATCAACATGCCCTGGATTAGGGCCATTTCCGCTAGCTCATAGCCACCGCCGCCTGGCCATGCGGCTGAGGCAAAAGGAGCTCCTAGCTTACCCTCCACCTTGACGGGCAGGGTATCCATACACCGTTTCATCTGCCAACTCATAGTTCCGTAATAGGTGGGCGATCCAAACAGAATAACTCGCGACTCTTCCAGGGTCTGGCGATCCAGCGTCTCCACAGGCATCAGATGGACTTCTACTCCACCCGCCTGGAGAGCGCCTTCTTTAATCAGCTCCGCCATTCTCTTGGTATTGCCGGTCTCCGAATGGTAGATAATGCTCATTTTTATCAATTTCTGAACCTCCTTGGTACCATCAATGGTATACTATCCATCAATAATATCTCATAGAGCTTAGGCCAGCGCAAATAGTAGCCTTAGCTATCGTCATTAGGCTTGCTTCCTTCATGGAAGTCTAGATATCCTGTTCATTGCACAAACAGGATACGACCTTAAGGTAGCTAGCTCATTGTGCGGCATTGGTATCGTTAGGGGTCAAGGATATCTGGCGGTTCTTACCTTCGATTCGCCTTAGGAGAGGCAGAGTAAAGAATCTGAGCATGAAAGAAAGGACAAAGACAATTTTCAACCCACTCAGCTCCAGGCCTAGGATACTTAGTCGGCTATCAATGAGCAGATCACCCACAAAGCCTCCGACTACCGGGCCCAGCCCTGCAAAAAGACCAGTTATTCCAAAAAAGAGCGCTAGATATGCTGGTCGTCCCACGTCAGGGCTATTCTCCAAAAGTAGTTGGTTAATCCCGATATTAGCACTGGCATTGAGTAACCCCGAGTAGATATTTAGAGCTACCAACACTATGGGCCAGTTGCTCTCGCTGGCTGCGAGCCAGAATAGGGCGGTGCCAACCAATAGGGTCATGGAGACTGAATAGACTCGTTTGCTGCCCCAGATATCTGCCCAAGGGCCCAGAAGATAAGAGCCGATCAGCATGGATACTAAGTAAAGCGTTCCAAGATTGGCGATAGTCAAGTAAGAGAGGCGCAAGTCTTCTAGCATGTATAGGTTGACGAAAGGTAATTTGACCCATACTGCCAGATTCCAGCTGGCGACAAACCAGATCAAGCGGCGGAAACGCACGTCACCAAGAGGCCTAGTGAACATGGCCAGAGGTACACTGCCGTCGTTTTGGTGATGTATCATCTTGGGCTCAGGTACGAAATTATGAATCATGATGTCAAGCAGCCCAAACAATATGGCGAGCCCGAATACTATGGCAAAACCTCGGAAATCGTCATGGAGATCAAGATAGCGCCCGATGCACAGATTGCTTACGATCCACATGGCGTTGACCGCAGCCATTCGCCTTCCGAAAAAACGGCCCCGCCTATGCTCTGGTACAAGATCGGCGATCCAAGCTTGCCAGGCTAATCCTCCAAAGCCACCTACAAGGCCCGAGAGGACGATAAGACCAAGTAACAGCCACGTACCTTGTGCAGTACCAGCAGGCTGGGCTGCATCCTTGAAGCCATTGGTGGCGGCACCCAGGTAGTAAGGCAAGAGAAGAATAGGTACCCAGAGCAGACGCTGCACTGCCATACTCAGAAGAAGTACAGGTTTACGTTGCCATCCATGGGTCTCGATAAGAAAGGCTGACAACAGTTGCGCAGTTCCGGCAAAGGGCATTACGCCCGAGATGAGTCCGATTTGAAACTGACTAGCCCCTAGCTTGCGAGCAAAGCTGGTTAGGAATGCTCCACTGGTGGCCACGAAGAAAACAGTGCCTACCACACCGGCCATAGTACTTATATGTAAACTACGCTCGATTTGGGTAGATGAGATCAAACCCCCTTTTGTATCCAATAGCTCCATGTAGCTCCTCCCTCTCGCTAAGTCCACAACCGGTCACGTTCAGTTGCCTAGGGCTTTGATACAGGTGATAGCTGCCATAAGGTTCCCAACTAGTTTTGTGCCTCCATTTGGCAAGTACAGTCTAGCAGGTTGCATGAGGGAAGGCAATAACAGCTTGAGTGCAGCGGAAAATTATGGGCAGACGCAGGATTGGCGTTGCGAAGCCTGAAATGGTACAGTATGGCAACGTTGTTTCGTTGGGATTCAGCTAAAGCAATTTGATAGGAGCGAGCAAGAATGACAGGCAAACTACCGTCGATGTACGCTGTAAGGGCGAAATTCCCCAGGCCTAAGATAGCTGATGTCGCTCGGGCCACTGCGGAGCAGGCGGAACGCCTTTTACAGGGATTGGATGCAGGGCAAAGCCTAGGCATAGCCATAGGTAGCCGAGGAATAACAGATATCGCCGTTGTGGCCAAGGCTGTCATAGAGAAGGCAAAAAGTATGGGAATAAGGCCATTTGTATTCCCAGCCATGGGCAGCCATGGCAACGCCACAGCTGCAGGCCAAGCAGAGATTTTGACATCCTTTGGCATTACAGAGGAATCCATGGGGGTTCCCATCTATCCACAAATGGATACTGTGAGACTGGGAACAAGCAAGAGTGGTGTCCCGGTCTATGCGGCCAAAGTGGCTATGGAGGCCGATGGAGTACTACTGATTAATCGGGTGAAAGTACACACTGATTTCCATGGACGGTGGGAAAGCGGCCTGGTGAAGATGTGCGTAATTGGACTAGGCAAACAGGCCCAAGCAATGGAAATTCATAACTATGGTACCCTAGGGCTTAGGGACAAGATTCCGGAAGTTGCCGAGGTGACGTTGGCAAAGGCTCCCATAGTAGGTGGAATAGCCTTGGTGGAGAATGCCTACAAGGAATTGGCCATTATCAAAGGGCTTGCCAATCAAGAGATAATGGCCGCGGAACCTGGGTTGCTTGACAGAGCTCGAGAGCTCATGCCCCGTCTGCCCGGTGATGAGCTAGATGTGCTTGTTGTAGATCAACTGGGGAAGGACGTCAGCGGAGCCGGCATGGATACCAATATTATCGGTCGTATGTATATTGTCGGCCAGGAAGAACCAGTGGCACCCAGGATTACCCGCATAGTCGTTTTGGATCTGACGCCTATGACCCATGGCAATGCAGCCGGCATTGGGTTAGCAGATATTACCACCAAGCGGGTCGTCGATAAGATAGATTATGCTTCTACCCACACGAATATAGTTACCAGTACATTCCTGTTACGGGGTAAATTGCCGGTGCATTTTCCCAGTGATAAGGAAGCGATAGAGGCAGCTATACGTACATCCTATACTGCTCCAACTACCTCTCGACTCGTCAGAATCCAAGATACTGCTTACCTCGAGACAATGCAAGTATCTGAAGCCGTTCTCGATGATGTGCGAGCCCGGGGATGGGAGATAGAAGGCCCCGTGGCGTGGGGCTTTGATGATCATGGGGATCTGGCGAGGTAGAGTGGCTAACTTTTGTGAGAAGAGAGGAGCAAAGGTATGCCGGAAGGCAATGTATGCAATCAAGGTATAAAGAAGCCTCCACACATACCCATCTTGGGAATTACCATGGGGGACCCTGCTGGGGTTGGACCCGAAGTCATACTCAAAGCTCTGACAAGACCCGAGATCCGTAGGATTTGTTTCCCGGTGATCATTGGAGATGGGACTATCCTTAAGCAAGTGCAACAGGATCTAGATATGGACATCGAGTTGATTTCCATGGGGTCCCACGCCCTGGACATAGAACACCGGCCCGGCGATAGGGTCTTTGACGCAGAGCTTTCAGCGCTGGAAAGTACAGGCGACCCGGGGGCGATCTATTACCTAGATTTGAAGCTCATAGGGCCTGGTGAGCTAAGGATGGGAGAGATCCAGCCTGGGGCTGGACGGGCAGCTGTCCGTTATATTAAGGCTGCGACAGATCTAGCTCTGTCTAAAGAGATAGCAGGGATTGTTACCGCCCCGATTAACAAGGCTGCCATGAACCAAGCAGGTTTCTCATATGCTGGCCACACAGAGCTCCTGCAATCATTGACTGGCGCCCAGGAGGTGGCAATGCTCCTTTACGTAGGGGGATTAGGTATTTCCCATGTTACCACCCATGTTGCTTTAAGCGATGCGTGTCGATTGATATCCAAAGAACGAGTCCTTCAAGTCCTGCGCTTGACCCATGCTGTAAGAGTTCAGCTAGGCCAGATCTCAAAGCCAATAGCGGTGGCGGGACTGAATCCCCACAGTGGCGAAGGAGGCCTTTTTGGCCAAGAGGAGCTAACAGAAATCGCACCAGCCATCGAAAAGGCACAAGCTGAGGGGATAGATGCTGTAGGGCCTTTGGCCCCTGACACTGTTTTTCTTAAGGCCCATCGCGGCATGTATGATTTTGTTGTTGCTATGTATCACGATCAAGGTCATATTCCTGCTAAGCTTCTGGGGTTTGAGACCGGAGTCAATGTTACATTGGGGCTTCCCATAGTGCGTACTTCTGTGGATCACGGTACTGCCTTTGACATTGCCGGTAAGGGTGTGGCTGATTGTCAGAGCATGGTGGAGGCGATCAAGTTAGCGGCCCGCCTCGCAAAGACTTGAGCATGACAATCCAAGGTCCTTGGGAATCGCAGGTTCTTGAGACGGCGATAAAGCCAAGATCTTCATAAAGGCGACGAGCAGGGAGGTTATCCGGTCTGACCTCTAGCTTAACAAAGGCAGCGGAAGTGGTGGCTAAATACCCTAGGGCTTTGTGCAGAAGTGCATGACCGATGCCTTGTCCACGATAGGATGGGTGTACTGCGATGGAAAGGATCTGAGCAGTATGCCCTCTTGCCTTGTTGGTGTGTCTAGCCAGTCGGATTTGCGAAAGGGCGAATCCCGCCTTGTTTTGAGCAAGGCTCAAAACTGCTCCAAGCTCAATGCCATAGTCGCCTTGCAGCCAGCGCTTAGCCCACTGCCAAAGATGGCCACGACTAATCACATGCCACCAGAGATAAGGCATACTGGGGATGGCGATTACATAACCTCCGATGCATCCCTCTGCCTCCGCCACTAGCATTCCCTGGGGCTGATGCTCCAATATGGCAGCAAAGATATCGTGCAAAGCTCTCTCAATACCGCTAGAAGCTCCGCCAACATAGTGGAGCACGCTCTGTCCGAATCCTTCCAAGAAAATCCTGGACACAAAGGTTAGGTCATTCCTTTGCAAAGGGCGAATCATCCAGGAGATTCGGCAGGACCTCTGGTAAGATCTCTGGCAAAAGGTCGGGTAGTATTGCATCGTCACCCTCCGTCAGACCTGCGATCATCATCAATTGGTTCACCGTAACAAAGTGGAATCCTCTGGCCCTAAGGCCATCGATTATGGCAGGTAGTGCTCTTACGGTATTGTAGCGATATCCTCCCGAAGTACCGATGATGCTTCCACTATCATGGAACAAGAGAATATCTCCACCAGTGGTATTCTTGAGAATATTCCTCTCGACACTACCAGTACTTACCTCTGCCCAGTCCCGGGAGCTTATAGACCAGAGCACCGTCGTATATTGAAGCTGATGGGCGAATTTTATCGTAGCTGGAGAATACATACCCCGGGGTGGTCGAAATAAATATATCTTAGAGCCGATGATATCCGAAATAACCTGGTCTGCTTTGCCAATCTCCCTCCAAGTGGTCGCTTCATCGAGACCGTAGAGATTACGATGGCTATAGGTGTGATTACCTATCTCGTGTCCTTCTGCGGCTATCCTTTGCACGATATCGGGATTGGCTTCGGCATGCTTTCCAATGAGGAAAAAAGTAGCCGGTACTTCTTTCTCTTTTAAGATATCCAGGATTTTCGGTGTATATAAGCGGTCCGGCCCATCGTCAAAGGTGAGAGCTACGAAAGGTAAGTCCCGATTGCCGATTCTAAACAGCTCCTGTTGCAGTCCAAAGCCCCGGTAGACATATCGATTGAAGAATATGAAAGCCGCCAGTACGATCACTATTCCTATACTGATGGAGCGACGCAGGAAGACGGATTTCTTAGGCAATGGTTCAATCCTTGACGGCGATGGATCTACCATGGTAAACCTGGGTGCATCCCATACCAAGTAAGGAGCTTCATTGTATAGAATGAGAACTAGACAAGCTAAGGCGAAGATTACATATAGATCCCGATGGTGAAGCACCCATAGAATGGGCAGCAGTGCCAATCCCGTTGCCAGCAAGCTAAGAGACTGGGGGCACCGCCATCGATAGAGTAAGAACCAGATGCCGATTATCAGTAGCAGGGCAAAGGGTGATACAAAAGCCAGAGTGAGTAGGGCTGGAGTATATCGCTGCAGGCCATATTTGGGCTTGGCCCATTGGGCTAGCTGGAAGCTCATCAAGCTAGAAAACCCCGTGAGCACAACACTCATACCGCTACCCACAGCTACCTTGGCGGTAGTAATTGGTACAAGGACCAGAAGGGCATCTAATAGCCTTGGGTCTATGCTTAGCTTTAATGAAGAAAGCCTCTGACCTATACCAGCAGAGTTTAACAGACCCATCAAGAAGGCAATGGCCGATAGCACAATGAATGAATCAGGTAACATGGGGCACCTCCTGCCCGGCTACTGAGCCAGGAACTTGGGCCAGTGCTAATTGCTGCGTACTCTCCATAATGATATACTATCATTGTTCGTTTAATGGTGTCTACGGGTTTAGCAGTTACCATGGGATAGGGAGGTAGTGTTATGGGTAGGTTATATCGTTCCCGCCATAACCGGGTTATCGGCGGTGTGGCTGGGGG
>JGI24708J26588_10002062_pt1 | contig 15448 bp, 13 predicted proteins | sample BioPla1DNA2_FD_26588 | JGI IMG/M metagenome (IMG submission 26588) | reverse complement strand
TAAACTCCTCTTTTTTTGCTATCTAAATTATTCATAATCATTCATAATCTTCTATGGCATATGCCCTAACGGGAGCAGCGTCACAGCCTTTTATTTTCAAAGGTGCAGCACTGAAAAAGATTTTGTTTTTTGATATACTTTTTAAATTAATAAGTGATTCTATAATGGTTATATTGTTTTCTAATAAATCAAGGTGCATATCAATAGTGCCTGATTTATTTGTGAGTGAAGGCATATCAACAGCTATTGTGCAAATTCCAGCTTCTTTTAAAATACTTGATATTCTGCTTTCAAAAAAAGGATGATCAGTGTAGTAAGAATCCGTTCCTACAAAAACCTCCCAGCCCGTCCTAAGAATAAGTATTTTCTCGTCACCCTTAGCAGTAAGTGAGCTTTTCAATGCTTTAGTGGAAATCATACCGTCAAGTATTACAGCATCTGTTACAAAGGCTTTACCAATGAAATTATCTAATGCAATTTCATCAATGTCCTTTCCCCCACAAACGAAGTGTGATGGAGCGTCAGCGTGTGTGCCGCCATGGCATGACATTTGAAAGCAACATGCTTGGTATTTATCCTTGTTAAAGCATTTGAATTTTTCTACAAAAAAAGAGGGATCTCCAGGGTAAACTACCATGCTTTTATCCAAAACCTGCGATAAATCAATAATCCTTTGCATAATTACTACCTTTCTAACATTATGTCTTTACAAACAGCCTTATTTATTATATAATTTAAAATATAATAATACAGTTAATTAAATTATACCATTCATTGTAATTTATTATATGAACAAATTATTAATTAAGCATAAATCAGCATTAATGATAATTGAGGTTATATTATGAACAACAGATTTAGTGAAATAGCACAAAAAATTGAAAAAGATTTGTGGGATTATCTAAAAAATACAAGCAAAAAAATCATACTCTATGGTATGGGTGATGGTGCTGAGAAAATCTGCAAGGCACTTTCTTTGATAGGAAAGCAGCCGGACGATTTTATGGCTAGCGACGGTTTTGTGCGTGGCCATGAATTTATGGGGAAAAGGGTTAAAACACTTAGTGAAATAAAATCTCTTTACTCAAATTTTGTTATTTTAGTCAGTTTTGGAACAAATATTAAAGAGGTTATTGAATATATCTTTACGCTTTCTGAGGCCTATGAGGTTTACCTGCCTCACGTTCCTGTTTTTGGAGAGGGCTTATTTGACTATAATTATTTTATCGAAAATAAANAGCGTTTTGAAGAGCTGTATAGCATTTTGGCTGATAAGGAATCAAAAATTGCACTTGAAAACCTTGTATATTATCGTTTAACTGGAAAAGTCCAATACATAAAAAATATTATGCATAATCGTGAGCAAAGCCTTTCTTTGCTAAATCTTGGTGATAATGAAGTTTATGTAGATTTAGGAGCGTATAATGGCGATACTATTAATGAATTTTTAAACATCACGCAAGCACGTTTTTCTAAAATCATAGCATTAGAGCCTGACACTAAAAATTATGCAAAGATGAGAAGACGCTTTTATATGCTAAATCCAAAAGTGTTTAATGCATATAATGCAGGAGTATGGGACAAAACAACGGAAATCCCTTTCAGTGGCAAGCGTGGAAGAGGCTCTCGTGCAGGGCAGGGAAAAATGGTGAAGGTATATTGTATAGACGATCTTTTAAAGCATGAAAATCCAACATATATTAAATACGACATTGAAGGCTGCGAAAATGAAGGCTTAAAGGGCAGTGAAAATACAATAGCATTACATAAGCCTAAGCTGTGCATTTCTGCATATCATAAGATAGAGGATTTGCTTGAACTGCCCTTGTTTATAAACGGAATAAGAAGAGACTATAAAATTTATCTTAGGCACGATGAGTGCTTGCCCGACTGGGATAGCTGCTATTATTTTGTTTGATTTATTCGCCCCATTTTCTTTGATAGCTTCCCCTTGGGAGTATCCTCCTACGTGGAAGACCTGNGGGAAATCTTTGATAGCTATTGCTCTTAAGCTTCATTTCTTCGCGCTGCTTTTTAATTCTTTCACGTTTGAGTCGTGCTATTTTTATACGTTTTTTTATTAAAGACATANTTCCGAAAATTTCAGGTATCATAATTTCGTCAACAAGTCCAAAGCCATTTTCATTAAGCCACCAATTATTAAAAATCAGCTCGCCTCTTTTAATATGATAACCTAGCCTGTCCGAATCTTGATTGTATTCCCGTATTTTCCCACANATTTTAAGATGATGCTTGCCCTTTATCGCTGTAATATCATCAAATCTGACGTAGTATAATTTTCGGTTTATTTTGTCTTTTCCATATAGCTTAAATTTATAATTAAAGGTGCTAATGACAATTCCATCATAAAAAATATCAATAAAGCTGTATTTATTATTTAAATATATCATGCTTTGAAAATGAATATTGATAATTAAAGCTGATATCACACTTATAAGCGAGCTGAAAATCAATAGTGCGATTAGCAGCTTGATTATAAATTGTGCATCACTTAAATTTAAATTCATCAACACAAAAATCACGGAAAGTACAGCAGAACAATATGTAGGCACTAGTGCAAAGAGTAGTGCTTTTTTCCTTTTATGCTGAAAATATTGATTATCTATGTGTATGAAATAAGACATTTTTTACACCATTTTATTATTTTAATATTAAAAATATTTAAAAGTTGAATATTTGTGAATAACTTTGATTTTTCACGTGTACTTTATACAAAAAGGTATTATTAATTTTGTATAAAAATATTATACATTTTCTGAAAGTTTATTATAAAATGCTTGATTTTTTATAAAAATCATAGTATACTATAATATAATAATGTGGCTGACTATTATGTGACTGCAAATAGGAATTTGTGATATTTTAAATTCTATCATTTTCATAGCCGCTATAATATATTTGATATTAAAACTAGTGGTTGACAGAAATAAAAAATTACCCAACATATAAATAATATCATAATTATTATAATTAATCAACCTATGGCAGAAATTTGTCATAGGTAATTCCCTTTATTTAGAAAGGAGAAGCTTTTATGACTGATAAGGATAAAATTATTAGTATCGATTTATTTGACAAGCAAAATAATTTTATCTCTACATTTGGCAAAAAAGCAATTACAATTAAAGAAGACAGCTATCCTTATATAGTGATTATTAAAGCTAAAAATTTGCCTGAGCTTGAAATANNCATTNANTTAAATATTATATTTACCACAGTACATAGACAAAGACTNAAATACGATGCTCGTGTAAGCGTATCTACTCCATATCAGTTAAACATTGAGCTAATGAGTGTTTCTCCTAAAATCATGAAAGAAAGACGAAACTATCTAAAAATCAAAATAGATGAAGAGGTTCGGTTAATGTGCTCGTGCATCAATGGAGAAATTGAAACCTATGACCGTTCAAAAAGGATATTCGTAAGAGATATAAATGTAGGCGGAATATATGTTATCACTGAATTAAAGCTTAATGTTTCGGATGTTATAAAATTAAGGATAGATTTGGGCTTTGAAAAATTAGAAGTCACTGCTGAAGTATTGAGAGTTGAAGAAATGGACAACAAATGCGGAGCAGGCTGCAAATTCATCCTAAACACAACAAAGGATGAGGAAGCGCTTGCTAAATATATTTATCAAAAAGAGCGAGAGCTGAGAAATAAGCATAAATTAAACTGATATTAATAAGCATATATAAAATCTTGGAGGTATTTAATGAATATAAAAATTAAAACCATACTTCTTGTATCTGTACTTATCTTCACGGTAATACCCTTAATAGTTGTTGCTATCTTTAGTATATCCAACCTTGTTAATTACTCACATAATAAAACTGATGATGCAGCAAATGCAGCTGTAAAGAGCAAATATTCAGCTGTAAACTATTATTTTGAAAGTACAACGGAAGAGCTTAAAAGCTTGGGCGAATTAGAAGCTGTCAAGAATGTAACTTCTGATAAAAAATCTGCTCAAACCGCTTTAAGTCAGTATATGTCTGGAAATGATGCTTTAGATTATATTTTCACCGATAATTCAGGTAATGTTCTTTTTTCAATAAGTGGAAATGTAGAGGAAGCCAGTGTATTCAGTGCCTTCACAGATGATGTTAATCAAGATGCATATATATCCCCCCTTCAGACGGATGGAAATTATTATTCTGAAAATGTTTTGTATATTGCTGTAAAGGTTCAGGATTCTGGTTACTTATGGAAAGCAGTATCAGCAAACCATATAATGAACGTTTTGTCCGATACCGAGTTTTCCAAGGATGGATTTATATCCCTTATTGATAAAAACGGGAATATAATAAATTTTAATGAGCAAGTAGTAAAATACGATGATATAAGCGAAAAAGGAATAAAGGATAATGTCAAAGAGCTTAAAGTCGAGGACATAAATGACACATCCATGACGGAAAAGGATGCGGGCAGCTATCATTTGTATTATCGACCACTCACATTTTCGCCCGATTGGATTCTTTCTGCAATTGTGACAAAATCAGCTCTTAATGAATACTCAAAATCAGCAATAATCAATACTTCATCAGTTGTAGTAATATGCTTGATTTTATGTTTATTAATAGGATTTATTGTAGTAAGATCAATCACAAAGCCCATGAATTCTATGATTAAAACAATGAAGGACATTCTTCACTCTGAAAAGGGCGAGGATATTAGGTTTAATATAAAATCAAGAAATGATTTTAAGGCAATTTCCGAGTCATTTAATAATCTGCTTGATGAAGTTTCGCTAAGTCAGGAAAGGCACAAAACAGTGGCAGATATTTCAAATTCTATTTTGTTTGAGTGGGATTTTCAAAAGGAAATGATGTATGTTTCTGATAATTTTAAAAACAGATTTGATATAGATATTACAAACGCAACACTTCAAAACGGTAGATTTATTGATTCGTTAATGGAATCTGAGTTTGCCGATACATATAAGCGTGATATGACTCTTTTAATAAAAAATAAAAACGCTTTTAGTAATGAATATCAGGCAAAAGCAAGTTCGGACGAATATGAATGGATTTCTCTTAGCAGAGTGCGTTACAGATAGATTGGGAGAAATACTAAGGGTAATTGGCGTAATTACTGATATTGACAAAGAGAAAAATATGGAAATTAAGCTTTCTGAGCGTGCAAGTTATGACTTTTTATCACAGCTTTATAATAGAAATACCTTTGAGCGTGTTTTTGTTAAGGAGCTTGAAAGACGTGGTATGAATAAGGTTGCTGTGCTTTTTGTTGATCTCGATGACTTTAAATTTATTAATGATAGGTACGGACATTCAGTAGGTGATGAGGTCATAAAATATGTATCCGATGTCATACGCTCCAAGGTTGAGGGAAGAGATGGATTTGCAGGTAGGTTTGGCGGTGATGAATATGTTATGTGTATCACCAACAAAGATGATATAAATAACATAGAATATTTAAGTCAAGAAATAATAGACAAGCTTTACACAGGATACAGAGCATCAACAGGAGTAATGATAAATATTTTATGCAGTATAGGAATAGCTATATGCCCTGAACATGGTGAAACAGCTGCCGAGCTAATAAAACACGCTGATGCTGCTATGTATTTTGTTAAGAAAAACGGAAAGTCAAACTATCATATTTACGTGGAGTCTGATACGGAAAGCAGCGATAATTATTATTAATATAAAAAAACGGTAGAATTTCTACCGTTTTTACAGGAATAAAAATTATTGCGAAACTGTGAATTGAATTACATTTTATTCTAAAATATTATTATTTTTAGGGGGCGAGTAAAATCGCAAAGGTCATTACTTTTACAAATCAAAAGGGCGGAGTAGGAAAAACAGCAACTTGCTCGGCTTTTGCAGGGGGCTTGTCTGAAAAGGGATACAAAGTTTTAGCTATTGATTTAGACCCTCAGGGCAACCTTAGCTTTAGCCTTAATGCTGAACCTGATTTTGAATTTACAATTTACGATGTGTTTAAAGGGAATGCTGATATTAATTCTGCCATACAACATACACAAATCTGCGATATAATATCAGCTAATATTCTCTTGTCNGGTGTAGAGCTAGAGGTAAATACAGTGGGCAGNGAGTTTATTTTGAAAGAAAAGCTTGTAGGTATATCAGAAAGCTATGATTTTATAATTATAGATACCCCACCGGCTTTATCAATTCTTACNATTAATGCATATGCTTGTGCCGATGAGCTGATTATCCCNATGATGCCNGAAATTTTAAGCCTTCAGGGTATNTCTCAGCTTAAGGAAACCATCTTTGCAGTGCAAAAATACTATAATACAAAGCTTATTATCCGTGGAATTCTACTTAATAAATACAATCCTCGATTAATCCTTACTAAGGAAGTAGAGGAGCTTGCTACGCTAATTGCACAGCAGCTTAACACAAAGATTTTCGATACAAAAATCAGTTCAAGTGTTGTTGTTGCAGAAGCACCTGCACATGGAATATGTATTCAAGATTATGCACCAAAATCTAAATCAGTGCGTGAATATCGGGCTTTTGTAAATGAATATTTAGGTATAAAGTCAGNAAAGCAAAAAAGAAAACCAGNGAGGTAAATCATGCCTAATAAAAACAAAAATATAAAATCTAATAAAACTAATAAAACTTCTCATGTAATGAGATTGATTAATGGCAATTCCGCTCCTAATCCAAAGTTATCTGTAAATAACAACTATGATAATGACATTTCAGCTGAAAATAAAAATGCTAAGCTTTATACCAAAAAAGAAATTGAAAAGCTTGAACATAATAAAAATGAAGAACAAAAAATTCTTGAATTTGAGAATGATAAAAAAGATAATTCTTCTGAATATATAAATGCAATCGATATTTTAGCACGAGAAACAGCTCTTGAGGTACTAACAAGATTTAAGAGATGTGCCTGTGATAGGTGTGTGAAAAATTTAGCCGAATACGGATTATCAGAAGTGCCAGCGAGATATAGCAAGATTAGTGACTTATATGAAATAGATAGAATTAAAAAAGCAAATAGGACACTGATGGTTAAAACACTCACTCAAAAGGTTATCAGAGAATTAAAAAAGTCACCTCATTAATTGTGTCTACTTTGTCGGCAAAGTCTTATGTACCTTTTGCACCATAGTTCGTGTGGATATTGTGCAATGCATGATGTTTATCTTTAGTATAGCTGCCATATTAATGGTAGCTTTTTTTATAAAACCTTAATGTGGTGCATAACTATTGCACAACGGAATGTGATTAAACGCACAGCTTAGCATTCAAAATGCAAAAATGGTTTAACCCGTTGTGCTTAGCTTGCCTTGGGAAAGCAATAACTATGGCACAACGGAATATGATTAAACGCACAGCTAAGCATTTAAAATGCAAAAATGGGTTTAACCCGTTGTGCTTAACTTGCCTTGGGAAAGCAATAACTATGGCACAACGGAATGTGATTAAACGCACAGCGTTTATTTTTTTTCATATAATGAATAATAGAGTTATTAAAGCAAGCTATTTTTATGTTTTATAAGATAAATAATTTTATAGAAAGTGGTCATGAGTATGGATAATTGTATAGAATTTATAAAGCTGATTAAATGTCCGCCTGAGCTTATTGCTATTATTGAGGGAAATTGCAAATACCCTCGTATATGTGGAACAGTAGAAATATATCAAGGAAAATGTGGAGCGTATGTAGCAACTGAAATAAGAAACCTTCCGTGTGATAGAATTCTAGGCTTTCATATTTTTGAGGGAGAATGTAAGTGTCAATGTAAAAACTCTTATCCTAATATAGGAAGACACCTCCAAATACCATGGGGCAGTGGGAATTGTCATTGGAAATCTCACCCTTGGCACGCCGGAGATTTNCCCCCATTGTTAAGTAATAGTGGAAATGCCTTTCAAATAACTTATACCGAAAGGTTTTCTTCATGCGAAATAAGAAATAAAATTGTGGCAATAGATTATAATATTGATGATTTTACTACTCAGCCTTTCGGTGGCTGTAAAANCCCNATTGCAGCTGGGAAGCTATGTTCATTTTGCTGATGAATGATAAAGCATTGCCAATAGATAAGGTTTTAGCCATCTGCACCTCTGCTAACCACTCATGCAATGTCTAGTGGCATTTTCGGGAAATAAATCCAATTAAAAAANAAGCTTTAATTTATAATNCAGCAAAAAATGCAAATAACAAACGACTTTCGTTTGTTATTTGCATTAATTAAATTAGCTTGTAAAATAATCTCTTAATTTATTAAAGAAAGAATTTTTCTTCTCATAATTTTTCTCATTTAATGTTTCTTCAAAAGCTTTAAGGGATTGCTTTTGAGCCTTGGACAAGTTTCTAGGCACTTCTATATTAACTCTTACATATTGGTCGCCACGATCTCCACGGCGATTTCTCTTAACACCTCTGTTAGGAAGTCTAAACACAGTGCCAGGCTGCGTACCTTCAGGAACGGAATATTTAACATTTCCATCTATTGTAGGTACAACAAGCTCATCTCCTAAGGCCGCTTGAGTATATGTGATAGGTACTTCACACCATATGTCAAAGCCTTTTCTTTCGAAAATNTCATGCTTACGCACAGAAATCTTGACATTTAAATCACCTCTTGGCCCACCGTTAGAACCGGAGTTTCCTTCGCCCTGAATTGGAAATACCTGCCCATCATCAACACCAGCAGGAATATTTATGCGTACTTTCTTAGTGTTTTGCTGTTTTCCTGTTCCACGGCATGAATTACAAGGCTTTTCAATTATTCTGCCCTTGCCTCCGCATCGAGAACAAGTCTGAGTGGTTGTCATAGTGCCTAAAATAGTAGGTCTTTGTACACGTACTCTTCCGGCACCATTACAAGTCGGACAAGTTTTTGGAGAAGTACCAGCCTCTGCACCTGTTCCATGGCAAGCATCACAGTCATCAATCCTATTTATTTCAACAATATGTTCAACCCCGTGACACGCCTCCATAAAGCTTATATCAAGCCTAATCGATATGTCTGAGCCTCTTCTTGGAGAATTTGGATTGCTGCTTCTTCCTCCTCCCCCAAAAAGCCCGTCAAATATATCGTCAAAATCCATAGAAAAGCCACCGAAGCCCCCAAACCCGCCAAAGCCTCCTGCTCCTGCTGAACCGCCGCCGCCATAGCTAGGGTCAATACCCGCATGCCCAAACTGGTCATATCTGCGACGCTTTTCAGGGTCAGAGAGAACGTCGTTAGCCTCATTAATTTCTTTAAACTTAGCCTCTGCCTCAGGATCGTCCTGATTTATATCTGGGTGGTACTTTTTAGCAAGCTTACGGTATGCCTTTTTTATATCATCCTCACTGGCACCTTTGCTTAGCCCCAGCACTTCATAATAATCACGTTTCTCCATTTTCCTTCATTCCTTCCGAAAAACCGCATTTATAAAAGGTTGCAAAGCAAAAGTATATGCCCCGCCCTAATTTACTATATATTATCTATCATTTTATAATAACACTTTTATTTGAAAAATAAATCTAAACCATGTGAAAATTTTTTCACACAAAAAAGTTTACAATTATTTAATATAAATGCTTTATAAGTTCAAAATACTAGATTGCCATATAATATGACAATCTAGCTTTGACTTAATTTAATTAAAAATAAAGTATTAATCTACATCAGTAAAATCAGCGTCGATTACATCATCATCGCCTTTTTTCTCGGATGAAGGATTAGCAGCGTTTTCAGCACCGCCTTGTGCCGCACCTGCTTGATAAGCCTTTGCAGCAATTTCATGGAAGGATTTTTCCAGCTCAGCTTTTGTAGACTTAATTTTTTCTATATCCGTACCCTTTAAAGCTTCCTTAAGGTCATTGATTTTTGAATTTACAGCTGTCTTTTCATCTTCACTAACCTTATCTCCAAAATCAGCTAAAGCCTTTTCAGACTGATATACAAGCTGATCCGCTGCATTTCTTTCTTCAACCTCTTCTTTTCTCTTTTTATCCTCATTTGCAAAAGCTTCTGCCTCTTTTACAGCTTTGTCAATGTCATCCTTGCTCATATTTGAAGATGCTGTAATAGAGATTTTCTGCTCTTTACCTGTTCCTAAATCCTTTGCAGATACATTTACAATACCGTTTGCATCTATATCAAAGGTGACTTCAATCTGAGGAACACCTCTAGGAGCTGGTGCAATACCATCAAGCCTAAAGTTTCCAAGAGATTTATTATCCTTAGCAAACTCACGTTCACCTTGAAGAACATTGATTTCAACGCTTGGCTGATTATCAGAATAGGTTGAAAAAATTTGAGACTTTTTAGTAGGAATAGTTGTATTTCTCTCAATCATCCTTGTGCAAATACCACCTGCTGTTTCAATACCAAGAGAAAGAGGTGTAACATCAAGTAATAATAAGCCGGTAATCTCCTTATTTAATACGCCACCTTGAATAGCTGCACCCATAGCAACACATTCATCAGGGTTAATTCCTTTGAAAGGATCTTTATTCATATGTTTTTTAACAGCCTCTTGTACTGCCGGTATTCTTGTAGAACCACCAACTAGTAAAACCTTATCAATTTCACTTATTGACAATCCAGAATCCTTGATAGCCTGTTTAACGGGTCCCATTGTAGCCTCTACAAGGTCAGCAGTAAGCTCATTAAACTTAGCCCTTGTCATATCAACATTTAGGTGTTTAGGACCTGTTGCATCGGCAGTAATATAAGGAATGTTGATTGATACATTAGGCGTGCTAGAAAGAGCGATTTTTGCTTTTTCAGCCTCTTCCTTCAGCCTTTGCATAGCAAATTTATCATTTTTAAGGTCAATTCCATTACTCTTTTTAAATTCGGCAATCAAAAAGTCAATAATTCTTTGGTCAAAGTCATCACCGCCAAGATTATTGTTGCCGGCAGTAGCTAAAACCTCTTGAACTCCATCACCAATTTCAATAATAGAAACATCAAAAGTACCACCACCAAGGTCATATACCATAATCTTTTGATCATTTTCCTTATCAATTCCATAAGCTAAGGCTGCAGCAGTAGGCTCATTAATAATTCTTTGTACATTAAGCCCTGCAATTTGTCCCGCATCCTTAGTAGCTTGACGCTGACTATCGGTAAAATATGCCGGAACAGTAATAACAGCGTCAGTTACCTTTTCGCCAAGATATGCTTCAGCATCTGCTNTCATTTTCTGCAAAATCATTGCTGATATTTCCTGAGGTGTATACCTCTTATCATCAACACTTACCTTATAGTCGCTTCCCATATGACGCTTAATGGAAATAACTGTCCTATCAGGGTTTGTTACTGCCTGATGCTTTGCAACCTGTCCTACTAGTCTTTCTCCTTCTTTTGTAAAAGCTACAACGGAAGGTGTAGTCCTTGCTCCCTCAGCATTAGTAATAACTACTGCCTCGCCACCTTCTATAACCGATACGCAAGAGTTTGTTGTACCTAAGTCAATACCTATTATTTTTCCCATAGTTGATTCCTCCAATCAATTGTTTATCATATTAATCAATTTACATTATAAGTTTGTTTACTATTTTGCAACAGCAACAACTGAAAAGCGAATGATTTTTTCACCTAGCTTATATCCTTTTTGAAAAACAGCCGCTATTTCACCGGACTGTTTTCCCTCTGCTTCAATTTGCTGTACTGCCTGATGAAGATTAGGGTCAAAGCCCTGCTCGGTATCAATTTCTTCAACACCAAGCTTTGAGAGTATTTCCTTAAATCCTGAAAGTATCATATCTATGCCTTCCTTATACTTTTCATCGCTGCAAGCATTTTCACAAGCTCTTTCAAGATTGTCAACAACAGGTAAAAACTCTCCTATTGTTTTTGCAGTTACTTCACTTTCCTTTTCTATTAGCTGCTTTGACGTGCGTTTACGATAATTATCATATTCAGCCACAGTTCTAAGCAGCCTGTCATTCAAGCTTTCAATTTCCTGCTCTTTTTTGCTTATTTCTTGATTTAATACATCGTTAGTATCNTCAGCAGTATTTTCTGCACGTTCATTTTGTGAATTATCTTTTTTTACATCTTCCTTTTCCTCTACAATTTCATTATCATTTTTTGTGTGATTATCTTTATTACTCATGCTCAATCCTCGCTTTCCTTCATTTGTGCGTCGTTATCATCTATTTTTGTTAAAATATCGGTTACTTTATCAGTAAAATAATCAATATAAGGTATAACCTTTTTGTAATCTAGCCTCATTGGACCTAAAACACCTAAAGCGCCGACATTCGCATTGCTTTTTTCAAAGCCCTTAACAACAAGCGATGAATTACTTATTACAAAAGTATCGTTTTCTTTTGAAAAAAGCACATTTATACCTGAAAAAGTCCTATCAAGTAAGGTAGATAGCGATTTTCTGCTTTCAAGAAATTTAGCGACCTCCATAGGGCTAAATTCTGAACAAGTAATTAAATTGCTTTCACCTGCAACACCAAGCTTACTATCATTTATTTCATCCCACATTTCAATCACAGCCTTTAGTAGCGGAGAAAGCGTCATTACATACCCACCCATNGCACTAATCAGCTTTTGCAAATCAGTGTTTGACAAGCTTTCAGCATTTAAGCCTTGTAAATTATCATTCATNAAATTAGCAAAAAAAGCAAGTTGCTCAGGTGATAAATCAAATTCAAGCCTGCACATTTTGTTTTTAACTTCTCCGCTGGAAGTTACCATTAGCAAAACATATAATCTATGTCCAGTAGGAATGACCTCAACCTTTGCTATGACTGAAAAGTTATTGCTTGATTTAGTATATACAGACGCATGACGTGTAATTTCAGCTAATGCATTTGATGCTGTTTGTATTACTTCCTGCTCAGTAGAAAAGGATTTATCCATCATGGAATCTACAAGATGCTTTTCTTCAATCGAAAGAGGAGGTGGTGAAACCAGCTTATCAATATAAAGTCTTAGCCCNTTAAAGGTTGGCACTCTNCCNGCTGAAGTATGNGGGTGCTCTAAAAAGCCTAATTGCTCTAGCAGTGCCATTTCATTTCGTATGGTGGCAGATGATACTTTAAAATCAAGTCTGTTNGTGAGAGTCTTTGAGCCGACAGGTTCACCCGTTCGGATAAACTCATCAACAACTGCCTCAAGTATTTTCAAAGTTCTCAGCTCCAAGTATCACACCCCCACTCTATACTCTTTATGCCATCATTGTTATTTTAGTGAGAAACTTGTTAGCACTCTTTTATCTTGAGTGCTAAGAATAATTTATCATGTTTTATTTAATATGTCAAGTGTTTTTATATAATTTTTTTAAAAGAATGGTGAAACATTAGTGAAAGTTTTTAAAAACCTTTAAATTTATGCTGATTTATTAGTTTTTCAGATATAGTTTGAAAAGAATTTCTTAATATTATTTTGTACTTATGTTCATAATTATGTTTTAAAGAAATAAATCGCCTAGACACTGATTTTATTTTCTCATACATTGCCTTAAGTATATTAATATGATTATTGCTATATTAAAAGTTGACTTTTTTCATGAATTTGTGCTACAATTACATATGAAAATATTATAATAAATTTATAGCTTATTATAAGCAAAGATTTTTTACAAATTCATGAGGAGGGATTGTTTTGAGAACTAAGAAGCTTTTAAAATCGGCTTTTCTATATTTTTTAATAACTTTATCCTCCGGCTGCTATTATATACAAGACAATAATGTGTCGGATAATATATACACACAAGTAAACAAAATTTACTATGAAGATAATTCTATTGAAGCTAAAAAAATAAATTCTGGCGAAATAACTTATTTATGCTCATACGATGATAATAATCTCGACATAGATAAAATTACCTTATATCGTGAGCTTTATAATGGTAAAATCAATGTAATATATACTGATAATAATATTTATGAAGAGCTAGATACTCTTAGAAAATTAGATGAATCCCCAGATATTATCAGCAACAATGAAAAAGCCTTTCCCTATGGCATTTACAATAATTATTTTGAAAAGCTAGATGACTATATAGATTTAAATGCAGATGCTTGGACAGATATAATTTCTCTTATAGATAAATACAAATATAAGGATAGTATTTATTTTGTTCCTTATAAATATGATTTTGGNAATGTGCTTGTATATAATGCCGATATTTTTGAAGATTATAATGTCCCTAATCCTTATGAGCTTTTAAAAGATGGCAATTGGACTTGGGAAAATTTTTTAACCATATTAAACACATTTAAAGCAAACATTCCAAATGCAAAGGGTATAATAGAATTTTCAAATGAGGATTTCTTAGCATCAACCGGTGAAACTATCATCAGCTTTAATGCAGATGAAATCAATAATAATATAGATAATAATCATATCGGTGCAGCTTTAGAAACGCTGGATATTATTACTGAGAACAATTTTATTTCTAGTGAGAAATATGACTTTNAACAAGCAAGAATATCTAATGATAATGTTTTTTACAGCCTTCCAATTTCCGAATACGAGAAAATAATGCGAACATCAAACTTTAATATGCAATTTGTACCTTATCCTACTAGTGAGCTTGCACCAATGTATAGTATAAGGGCAATTCCCGTAGGCTATCTTGTACCTAAGGGTGCTAAAAATATTAAGGGAGCAAGCGACTGGATTGTTTTAAATAGATTATATACAATAAACCCACAAAATATTGCGATTGAAAAGAAAAACGCTCTAAGCAGTAATTCTGACGAAGATATTAACGGATATAAAGTTATCAGCAGCTGGAGCGAGAAAATGTACAATCTCAAGCAGGAGCTTTCAGATGCAGATAAATTTATGCCTGTTTTTGAGGATGTAAAAGGTATTTCAATGGATCTTGATAAATATATTGCTGAAAAATATAATGAAGAGTATGCAGATTTTTATAATTATGATAAATGGGAATCTAATAAGAATGCTTTAAAATCGGCTATAAATGAAGTTTTAGCTCAATATAGATAAAAAGGCAAATCAGATTTGGGGGAAATATATGAAAATCCTCATAGCGGCAGCTTCAATAGAAAAGGCTCAAAAAATCTCATCTATTTTAGATGAAGAAAATATTTCACACGTAATTTATACTGATGAAAAAGAAATTAAACAAATGGATTTGAGTAAATATGATTCTTTAATAGTTTATACCCCGCTTAAAACCGATTATGGAATGAATTTTGTAGCTGAGGTGCATAAGAAAATAAAAGGCGGTATTGTCGTTTTAGCAAAGAGTGATGTGGCTGAAGAAATTCAGGCAAAGCTGAATTTTACAGGTGCTTTTGTTCTTGCACGTCCTTTCAGCAAAATGCTCTTTATTCAAGCTGTTAAGTTTGCAAACCTTGCAAAAACTCAAGCTAAAAAGCTCAAAGAGGAAAATGAAAATCTTAATAAAAAAATCGAGGATATAAAGCTTGTCGATAGAGCAAAATACTGCCTTATGGAATATCTGCGTATGAGCGAAAAGGA
>JGI24708J26588_10002061_pt1 | contig 15452 bp, 16 predicted proteins | sample BioPla1DNA2_FD_26588 | JGI IMG/M metagenome (IMG submission 26588) | reverse complement strand
CCCGAGCCCGAGCCCGAACCTGAGCCCGAGCCCGAACCTGAGCCCGAGCCTGAGCCCGAATCCGAGCCGGCGGTTGTCATTGATGAAACCGAGCCTGAGCCGACGGTCACTATTCCGGAAAGAGAGACACCTCTCGCAGGCAAAACTTCAGCAGAATGGGCACTCTTGAACCTGCTGCTGACCATCCTAACCGGTATTATCATGCTGGTCCTGTGGATTGGTTACTTCAAAGACAAGAAGCGCGACGATGAAGATGAAGAGGCAGAGGCTGAGTACTACTCTGAGTACGACGAAGAAGACGAAGGCAAGCTCAAGCGCAAGGGTATTCTGCGGTTGCTGAGCATCATCCCGCTGGTTGTTGCGATAATCGTGTTCATCCTGACGGAAGACATGCGCAATCCTATGGTATTTGTAGACCGCTGGACCATCTTGATGGCAGCTATCGCTGCGGTACAAGTAGTGCTGGCACTGTTCTGCAAAAAGTCCTACAAAGAAGAAGATGATGAGCAACAAGAGGCAACTGTGTAAACCGCATTTGCTGAACTGAAAAAAGAGTCCGCCTAGGCGGGCTCTTTTTTTGTTGCTACTCTGTTGTCTGACTACTTCTATACGTTTATGGGTAAGACGGCATATATCGGCGCCTATTCGCTAAACCTCAATACGATTAGTGGCTTGACTTCTTTTATAGCCGGTCTTACGTTTATCTGTTTTCAATCTGCCTCAAAAGATACTCCTGAGATATGCTGTAGGTGAGGGCAGTTTGTTTGCTGATAATTCCTTCCCGATACAATTTCACCAGACTGGCATCCATGCTCATCATCCCCTCCGCAGACGAAGTCTGCAGCACGGAGGGAATCTGGTGTGTCCTGCCGTCGCGAATTAAGGTTCGGATCGCACTGTTACACTGCATAACCTCGAACGCCGGCACAAGCGAACCGTCATTCGCGGGCAGCAACTGCTGGCTAACCACAGCCTGAAGCACCATAGAGATCTGCATGCGCACCTGTTCCTGCTGTTCCGCAGGATACGCATCCACTAAGCGGTCAACAGCATTGGCTGCTCCCAAGGCATGCAGCGCTGCCAGAATCAAGTGCCCTGTCTCTGCCGCGGTCAGGGCGATTTCGATTGCCTCCATATCACGCAGTTCTCCGATCAAGATGACATCAGGGCTTTGCCGTAACGCCGCGCGCAAGGCAGACGGATAATCCTCCGTATCAATCATCAGCTCGCGCTGACTAACGATGCTTTTTTTGTGGCTATGCAGGTATTCAATCGGATCTTCCAGTGTGATAATATGCGCGTTGCGCTGCTCGTTGATCTTTTCCAGCAGGCAAGTCAGTGTTGTCGTCTTTCCGCTACCCGAAGGGCCGGTGACGAGAACCATCCCCCTTCTCAGTTCTGCCAAATCTAAAACCGTGCGTGGTATGTGCATCTCCTCAGGATCAGGCAGAGAAAAGGCCACTACCCGGATTACTGCTGCATATGATCCGCGCTGCTTGTACGCGTTGACACGGAAACGGGATACCCCCTTTAATGCAAAGGAGAAATCATCGTCACCTCGCTTCAAAAACGTTTCCGGATCGCGCTCCGCCAAGGCATACACCGCATGGAGCATTTCTTGCGTCTGGGCAGGAGTTAGCTTGTCCTCCCCCCAGTTTTTGACAATCCGATTTTGCTTACAGCTGACCGGACGGCCGGATATGATAAAAATATCCTCTACACCTTTTTCCACCATGTCCTTCAACAGCATCTGTATATCCATTGTTTTTGCTTCCTCTGTATTCCTTTATTTCCCCGTCGCTATGGTTTGGCGGTACAGCCGCTCCACCTCACCTTGTTCTCCGATGCCAACCTCCGCACGTAGCACCCGGCGGTCATCTATAGGTGTATTATAAACCACTACTGTCCCCGGGTAGGAAGTATCAGCCGCAATCTCAAAACCGGCCGCTTCCAAACGTTCCCCTAGGGGCGTTACAGCGTCATCCGCCGCTATAGCGGATAGTTCCTGTAATCTCTGTTCCGCCCGTGCCTCCGCAGCATAATAATCGGCTACGGCACGCGCAGCTCTATCCGAAAGTACGCTATCCGACCTGCTGCCGGACAGCGACAAGACAGAAAAAACGGCAAGCAGCAAGATCGTAAACACGGTAATCAACGACACAATACCTATACTGACTACCGGTCTGCCGCGTTTCATATTTTCCTGCCGTTCTTGGCGCCGAGATAGCGTAGCACGCGCAATGTATAAATTGTCTCTGCTCTATCTGTCACTGAGATATCTGCTTGCAGCATGTTTTTCTCGTCAACAGTAATAACAGCTCGCAATTCATAGACTGAATCCGCGCCGGCGGGAAGGCGCTGCCAATCTGCATCGTAGCGGAGGATATAGACGCCTCCTTTTTCCCCTGCGTCCAGCAGGGTGTCAAGCGTCTGCAGGTCTCCCTCGGCAGCCTTCACGCTCTCCGCCACGTTTTGCGCCTCAGCAACAGCCATGGAAAGCGCCGTGCTCTTTTTTCCTGTTATATTCCCATGCGCGAAAATAGCAATGCAAATTGCCGCCGCAATGGCAAACAACAAGCAGTTCACCAGCAATTCCACCAGAAAATAGCGGCTTTTAGACGAGTGATTCATGCCGCCTTTCTCCTCCCGGCTTTCTCCACAAACACCTTGCCGTTATATGTTTCGCCCGTTTGGTCCGTCACGCAGATGCGGAGCAGACCTTCCGGCCCCAGCTCGAGAACAAGTGCGGAAAGGGGCATAATCTTCTGTCCAATCCCCGGCGAAACATCCGAGCCCTGCAGCAGCAGTACCTCGCGCAGATATCCGTCCTCCACGTAAATCCACGTTTCATAGTGTGCGTCCTCTACCGACATCCCCAGCACCAGCGCATCTCCTTCGTCGGTTTGACGCACGCTTATTTCTCCCTCTGCACTTGTTGTTTGCCGTACCTTTTCCGTCAAGTACAAGACGGAAGTCCGCATATTATAATTGCGCTCCGAACGTTCCGCCCCCCGGCTATAGGCATCTGCAATCATCACAGAGAGGAGCAGGGTACAAATCGTGTACAAGAAAAACAAAGCAATCACAAATAGGATTTCTGCCGTATCTCTCTCGCGCCGCATCTTCTCCTGCCGTCCCCCTAATCTTTAAGATAAAAAACGGAAATCTCCGGTAGCAGATTGCCGCCCAGGAATTTGTAATGCACCACATAGCGTTCTGCATCGTAACGCAGATTGTAACGCTCTTTTAAGTACTCAAGGTCTTGCGGGTAGCTTCCTTCCAACGCGTAGCATTGTACGGCTTCCCGCCGCACCGTATCCTTCAGCAGAACGATCTGCCTGGAAACGGATGTTTTCCCGGTGGCGGCCACTCCGAGGCCAATGCTCAGAGCAACGGCGGCAAAGACCGCAACCGCCCAAAAAGCGCCGCTGCCCAGCAATTGCTTGATTTTTTTCGCAATCCCTGTTTCGCGCAAGGAAAGGCCTTCCTTTCTCACATGCCGGATAAGATTCCGGCCAAAGGTAGCATGACAGATAGGATTACCAGTCCTACCAGTACACACAGCAACGCTACCAGCGCAGGCTCGATAATAGCCAGCAAACGCTGCCGCCGCGCCTCAGCATCACGCCGGCAACGCAGCGCAACCTCCATCAGCATGGTTCCGGGCGTACCCGTGCGCAAGCCCGCCATGATCATCCCGTTATATGATTTCTCAAAAATGCCGCAAGCGAACATCGCCTCTTGTAAAGGCTCACCTTCTCCCAGCAGGCGCTCCAGTTCCTCGATTCGCGCCTTCGCCCTTTCACTTTCTTCCAGTTCCGCCGCAAAATGCAGCGCATCCGTAATATAAATGCCGCTTTCCAGCATCAGAGACATGGAAAATGCGAACCGTTCGGCGGCGATAATCGCTGCTAACTTCCGTGTGAGGGGAGAAGTATCATAAGCGCGCACAAGCGCAACCCGGCCTTTTTTTGTAGAACGCAGAAGAAAAAATACGACCACAAGGGCAATGACCACAAGCAGAATGACCAGCGCAGATTGACTGAAAGCCTGCCCGAATCGCAGCAGTGACAAAGAAAAAGGGTTCATGGCCAAGCCCAGTTGTTTGAACACTTGTTCAAAGACCGGCATCACCGCCACCGTCAGCACGAAAATCACCACGAGCACCATTCCTGTCATGCTCAGCGGGTACACCACCGAAGTTCGCAGTTCTCTCGCCAAGGTGTCGCGGCCTTGGTAATACGCGTGCAGCGCCTCGGAGATTTCCTGCATACGTCCCGTGCGCTCTCCCATCCGCACCATGTCCACAGCATAAGCGGGAAAGCGCCCGCTCTGCAGTAAAGCGGCAGACAGACTGCTGCCGTCCGCGACCTTCGCGGATAGCACACGAAACAATTCGCTATTTCTGCTGCCCGTTTCTTCCCCTAACAGCGCAAGCCCTTCCCAGGTGGGAATTCCGCTTTTGAAAAACAGAGTCAACTGTTGGAAAAATTCCTCCAACTCAGCTGCGGAAAGCTCTTTTTGCCTGTCGGGTCGTTTCATGCGTCTCTCCTATATGAACTAATTTTAATAATAAAACAGTGCGTTGTAATTGCTGCCGTCTCCAATATAATCTGCCATGCCCTGGCCCGCGGCAAAGGTGGGATCCATCAAGACCCAATTTTTTCCGTCAAAGTGAATGATGCCGTCAATCCATCCGGTCTCTTCCGTGTAGACGCTAATCCAGGCATGGTAATCCTTGCCGGCATACCCGATGACCAAGCGCGCAGGAATGCGCTGAACACGCAGCATAGCCGTCATCAGCGCCGCATAATCGAAACAGATGCCGCGCTTTGTATTCAGTGTATCGTCTAAATCGGGCAAATATGACGAAGACACATTTTCCGCCTTATCCGTATCGTACTCGATATTGTTGACCACATAATCATAAATGCGCTTCACCACGTCCAAATCGTCCACTGCGCCCTCGGCCAGTACTTCACTATAGGCTACCGCTGCGGTTTCCTCCGTATAATCAACGTATTGACTGGGATGCAAAAAAGGTGTGAATTCATTTTTTAAACGCACATCAAANGATGCGCCGTCNACAAAGGCATATTGGTCGCCCGAAATGTTGCGGTAAATATTCANCGTATAATGACCGTCCCCGCAAGTCAGAGGAAAGGTCTGAAAGACGCCGNTTGTCGGCAGGTCGTAGGTGTAGGGTTCCTGATCGTTGTGTGTAAGCTGCATCTTGATCCGTCCGTCGCCNGTATANTTTACCATGACATATCCGTCATCAAGGTGCGAGGCATCGATCAGAGAGGCTGTGCCCTCAAAGAGCCGTGTTCCATCCGCACGGGGCACCAGCACTACCGGGCGGGCATCCCGGGGAGGTCCTTCCACCCTGTCCGCCCTGTTCGCCTTTGTCACCACTGCCTTTTTTCCTTTGGCACATCCCCCTGTGCAGACAATGGCGAGAACAAGCACTGCCACGAATGTCAGCCGAACAATGTTCAACCTTCTCTTCAAAAAAGCCCTCCTGTCCGCCGCCGGCAGCGACTATCACCGGAATTCTTCCCTAATTTTATCACAAGTAATTGCAACGCAAAGAAAGAGAGAGCACTCCAGTGATAAGCTTACTCTCTCCTATTTCGTCTCTCTTTCCGAACGGGATTAATCGTCCACGACCAGTGGCGTCACGCTGTAACTAAAGATGTACTTGGCATTCTTGCTATTGCTGTAAAACAGCTTTTTGATCCGTTCTAACACCATGCGCCCCATTTTTGCATTGTTCACGGAAGGCAGCAATACCACATATTGTAAGGGACTGTAACGGGAAATGGTGTCCCCTTGACGCAGGTTCTCTCGCAGCACATCCAACGTCCGGGACAGCACTTGTTTCAATTCCAGCGCTTCCATCTGTCTGTTGTCCATCCGGCGCACGCCCACCAAGGCCAAAAACATGGCCGTACCCATCCGTTTCAGATTGCGCATCTGCAAATGATAGATGTCGTTGAAGATAGCGTATTCACATACAAACGCACCGGCCTCCGGCCTACCCTTCCGCAGTTCTGCACAGATTTCTTCGATTTCTGCCTCAGTGCTTTTTTCGCCTTTAATTCAACTCTTTATAAAAATTCAAAATCTCGTCGGAGGGCTTCAATCCCAAATGCGTGTATTGCAGGTTGGTCGTGTTCTGATATTGTTCCAACGCCTCTTTGCTCTTGCCGGTTTTGAGCAGCGCGGACATCAGTTCCAAATTCAGCATGGAGTCAAAAGCATCAATATCCAGTGCTATTTTACATACACGGATTATGTCGCCGTAATCTTCTTCTTGGTTCAGCAAATCGATGTAATGATAGACTGTTTTCAGGTAAAGATCATGGTAATATACGCTTTTAGGTGCAATCCATTTGCTCAGGTCGGAATTCGGCAACAGATCATCCGTATATAGTTGGAGCAGTTCCTCAAACTGATCTCTCACATCGGGATCAAGAGATTTCGCATCTGATAAGTTATTACAAATTTCCTCCATGCGAAACACATCTATCTTAGCTTGAAGGTCAGGGTTCCACATATAGCCGCCCGGCATCGTCACAATCGCCCCGGCGAGCCCGTTTTCGTCCAGATCCTTACGCAAGCGGCTGACCAAAGTTTTGAGTGCATTCTCCGCATTGATATCTTCATGTTCCCCCCATATCGCTTCCGCCAACCGCGCAACGGACATGGGCCTTTGGCTGTTGAGGATCAGAAGTTCCAGCAAAGCCATTTTTTTCTTAGATGCCCAAATGGTCTGTGAAATATCCACATCATCCACCAGTATCTGCAATTCGCCAAAAACATTGATCTCCAAGTTTTTCATTTTTTCATTCTCCATCCGTCCGACCAATTTCTTCGTCGTATAACCCAACGCGGGTACTTCAGCGATACTTGCCTTTCGTCCTAATGCTTTGTGCGCACCATTATACCAGATTTGTGCACGTTTATCGATTTTCGTTTAGATTTTAGTTTAATTATTGTCAATAGAATTAAGCACGAAAAAACTTCCGGAAAAGAAATTAAATGGTTATATCGAAGTACAAGCAAAATAGTCTTGAATATTATCTATCAATTTTTGGTTTTCTTCAGTATATATTTTAAAAACTATCCCTATATGGCCATCAGTCCCAATATCAAATAATTTATTATCAACATTATTTTCATCTAATACTGTTTTAAAATAGTAAGTCATCTTTCTTAAATAATCTTTTTCGTTTGTCAACAAGATAGTTTTAGGAAGTGTTGATACTTTGCTATTGTTCTCGAAAAGCAAATATTGATATTTAGCCATCTTTTTATAGTCTTTAGGGAATATCATATTTCTCATTCCCCAATAGGCTATACTTTTGGCGTAAAAATGCATTACTCCACAATCGAGGATAATTCCATTGTACTTATAATCTCTTTCCTCTATATTAAAATCAGCTCTCATTTTTTTATCGTTGCACAGTAATGACTCTGCAATTGTCAAAACTGCACCTGCTGAATGACCGGCTATATACATTTCCTTAATATTGCCTTCGTATTTTTCAGCATTGGCGATAATCCATCCAACTGCATCAGATATATCTTTTATTTGATNAAAGACATTGATCGTTGGATATGCCAGCCTGTAATTTAANCNAAAAACCACAAAGCCTCTTTGAGCGAGGTAATTAGNGAATAAAGAATCCGTTTCTTTAGAGCCGGATATAAAGCCACCACCGTGGATATCAATTAAAATAGGCTTTAATTCATTATGGCTTTTATAATAAATATCTAATTGATGTTCAAGTGAACTATCGTTTATATAGCTAATATCTTTTACTTCTTTAATATCACTATCCAGTTTAGATAAATCGATTCTATCTAAATCCTTTAAATAAGATTTTTCACTGATTTTCTTCATCAAACTATTTATCATAAGTTATCACCTACAAATACTATAACACGAGAATATGACACTGATATTCACCCGAAGAATAGTAAGCGGCTCCGGAATAACCCGGAGCCGCCAAAATAAATATTACTCGCGGCTTGACTTGCCGATTACTCTTTCTCCTTATCTCCAATGTTCAGGAGCAGATTCAACAGAATGCCAAAGATTGCAGCGCCGGCGATACAGGGAACCTCGATCCCGAAGAAGGGAATGGAGCCATTAAATGCGTATTGTCCTCCCAGACCAATGATCATAATCGTCGCAATCACCGCGATGTTTTTGGAACTGAACATATCAACTTTTTTGTCAATCATGATCGCGATTCCCTGTGCGGCAATAGCTCCGAACAGATAGATTTCCAGACCGCCGATAACTGCAACCGGTATGGAGTAGATGGCGTTTACAAGCGGGGTAAAGAAGGAGATAACCATTGCCAGAATAGCGGCTGCAATCAGAACCGGAACGGAAAACACCCTGGTAATCGCCATCGCGCTGATATTTTCCCCATAATTGGTTCCGGCAGGACCGCCGATGGCTCCGGCTACCATGTCGCCGATTCCGTCACCGATCAAGTTGTCCCCCAGTCGATTTGCGATATCATACTGCTTCGTACTTCCTTTCCGTTTGGCCAATTCGTTGACATAGATATCCAGCTGATAGACATGCGCGGTGGATTCCGGAATGGTCGCGATGGCTATTGGCATGATCGCCGCAACCGCGATCCAGGTTGGTTTGGGAAAGGTAAAGATGGGAGGTGCAAAGACTCCACTGTCTGCGTGCTCCGAAAGCACCCTAAAGAAATCTATACCGGTTGTCTGTTTGACAATCAAGGCAACGATGACACCAAGAATGGGACCCAGTAATAGCGGAAGCTGACTCAGTATGCCCTTCAAATAGACAGAGAACAGAATGGTTGCCAGTAGTGTCACCAGGGATATCACCCAGGCCAAATTAGCTGCCAGGTTAAGCTGGGAATCGGGAACTGCCGGCGCGGCAGCTGCGTCAGAGAGAGCATTCCCCGCCAGTGTCAAGCCGATAACCATGGCAATTGGACCGGTAATCGTCGCGGGAAGGAGCTTTTCAATAACATCTTTTCCCAGTTTTTTAACAATAATACCAGCGGCAATAGAAACCAGTCCAGACATGACAATGCCAAACTGCACAATGGCGATTTTATCGTTAAGGCTCATCCCGAGCAGAGCATCGGATGCCATCAGTCCGCCGATGGCACTAATATAGGAGAAGCTGGAGCCATAGTACAGCGGGATTTTTCCTCTGGTTACCAGAATAAAGCATAGGGTTGCAAAACCGCTGGCAAAGATGGTCGTTGAAACATGAAAGCCGGTAATTAGTGCAACCGTAATGGTTGCGGGAAACATGACAATAACTTGCTGAATAGCATAGAGTATCAGTTTCCAAAATGGAGGCTGCTCATCCGGCAGATATCCGATGGCATGCTGATTTTTTTTCATACTGGAATCTCCTTTTATATTTTTTCTGAACTGGGTTCAGAACCACCCCTATCATTTCAGACAAACCTTACTGTATTGTACACCGACGATAGTGTAGCAAACGTCTCAGGCTTTATCCAATAGTTTAGTTTTATTTTACTTATTTTTTAACAGAAATAAATCCTCCCCCAATTAAATCTGCCGCCTCTGATGCTTCCCCGTACTGCAGTATTGCATCTGAGAAGACGAGCGGAAGATAGTAGTGTTTTGTATATTGGATTATGTGACCAATGGATTCAAAATAGGGGCGTTTTTTTGCAGTGAGAAATCGCTCCTTACTAGTGATACGAAACTCGGACTTTAGTGTCATTGGTTTCGGGGCATAAAAAAGGACGACTCAGGATTGTCTCCGTTTTGTCGTCCTTTTATGGCTAAGGACTACAATACGAATACAATCCACTTGAAAGTATGTCATGGGTGCATTTGGTACAAAATTGAAACTTAGGTGCATTTATAAATATTGGGTGCATCGCTCAGTTTAGGGTGCATTCATTGTTCCAACAAGATGCATGCCCTTGGTGGCATATGCCGGTTTTGCTTCCTTATAGCAGATTGTCAATNTCCTCAAGCAGGAACGGGATGATTCCCACATAACTGATGCCATTTTCATCNGTGTGCATTTTTGTATTACCGCCTGTTACTACAAGTTTTCTAAATGAATCCCCGCTTTTTAGGAGAGGAAGAATCTCTTGCTGATGTTTTTCCGCATCATGGATGCTGAAAGCGGACTGTATGTAAACCTTTTGGTTTCCTCTATTTACTACAAAATCAATCTCGTGCCATCGTTCGGGGAGCAGCCTGCCATCCACGGTTTTTGTAAAACGCACAGAACCCACATCCACCGCAAAGCCACGAAGCACCAACTCATTATGCAAAATATTTTCCATCAAGTGAGTCTCTTCAATCTGTCGAAAATTCAGCCTTGCGTTTCGTAAGCCAACATCCTCCGCATAGTATTTTACAGGAGAATTAAAATATGCCTTCCCTTTCACATCGAAGCGCCTGACTTTGGTAAAAAGAAACGCATCCTCTAGTGCATCCAGATATTTCTTTACGGTCTTATCTGTTGTGCCCGCACGGCGAACCGAGTTTAAGGTCCTTGCCAGTTTTGATGGGTTGGTCAGGCTACCAACATTGGAAGCCAGCACATCCACCAGGTCATTCACATATGAGTCCGCCACCCGGTATCTTTCCACAATATCAGCCACGTATACTCGCTCAAACAAACTGGACAAATACACCTCTCTCTCCCTTGGGTTCTTTTCCAGCACAGCAAGCGGCATACCGCCATACACCAGGTATTCTTCCCAGGCGTCCGCCTTTTCCATATCATAGACGGAATAAAATTCTGCAAAGCTGAAAGGGTGCAGGCGTATTTCAATGCCTCTATCACGAAAGTTGGTGGCAACATCCTTGGACAGCATCTTGGAGTTGCTTCCAGTCACATAAATGTCCAAATTGCGCCGGGTCATCAAATCGCTGAGGATGTCATAGAAGGTGGTGTATAGCAGTTCCCGATCTTCTTCAGGCACCTGACTTTCATCCGCATCTAAGCGCTTGACCTTATAAGAGAGCTGAATTTCATCAATGAACAAATAGAACTGTTTGTTTCGACCTTCAATTTTTTCAACAACATACTGATACAGGGTATTAGGGTTGCGCATGGCTTCATACTGTTTCTGGTCCAGCGCAATCTCAATGATCTGGCCGTCATCTATACCCTGCTGATGAAGGTGTTCTTTGAAAAGTCGAAACAGCAAAAATGACTTTCCGCAGCGGCGTATCCCAGTAATGATTTTAATTCGCCCATTGTGCATCATACCAATGAGACGCTTCAAAGGTCGCTCTCGATCAATGACTTTCATAAGGCCTCCTTATGACGGATTTCATCGACAGTCGACAAAATCCGTACTTAAGGCATAATTTTACACCATTGCTATTTTTTGCGCAAACCGGATTTCATCGAGACTCGACGAAATCCGGCTTAATGACATAATAAAACCTGAAACGAAGATATCTGTCAACGCCGGTTTATCTTTTACCACAAGAGCCGGACTAAAATTGACCAGTCCGGCTCTTGTGGTAAATTTTAGCCCGGCCGTCACAATATCGGAGTAAGCATTTCCGACAACCACACTTTCTACTGAAAAACCCGCTTAAAACGAGAAAAAATCAACCAAAAACAGAATCGCCCTTGTGTTAGCTCGCTCACATTTAGATTATCGAACAATTCGTAATCGAAAAGTGCAAAATTATAAAGCCGCAAGATGTTTGAATTATTCTGCCATTTGGGCACAAATATTCAACAGGATTTTACACAAGACAAAAACTTTATCTAGCTTATCTAGAAACTCCTATATAATTAAATGGTCTTTTTTGAATGGATTTTTTAGAAGTCCCAGAAGACACCACCTCCGTTTCTGTTTTTATACTTTCCTTTTGAGCTGTTTAGATATAAAATAAATAAAACAAAGAAAACTTTGTTTTATTGAACTACGAAAGGAGTAGCAAGATGAATTTAGCTAAGGTTTCAGCCAATGGTCAGATTACGGTGCCGCTTGAAGTAAGACGGGCACTTAATCTAAAACCCGGCGATAAAGTGCTATTTGTTCAGAACCAAGATGGGCAAATTACGATCGGCAATGCTTCTTCACAGGCCATTTATAAAGCTCAAACTGTCTTTGCAGGAGTGGCTGAAAAAATGGGAGTCGCAAATGAAGATGATGTTCAAGCCTTGGTTGATGAAGTAAGGTACGGTAAATGAGGATACTTGTCGATACCAACATACTCATTTCCGCCATTCTTTTTCCATATTCTAAACCGGCAAAAGCCCTTCTCAAAGTATCCCAAAAACATGAGATGGTACTTTGTGAGCAAAATCTCACAGAACTACGAGAAGTCATTAAACGAAAAGTGCCTGAGCATCTTGCTGATGTGGAGATATTGCTTTTGGAACTCTCCTATGAGTTGATCCCAGCTTCGGATCATGTAAAAAAGCTGATCCGAGATCCAAAAGATCAGCCGATCCTTAATGCCGCAATGTTAGCTAATGTTGACTTGTTGATAACAGGTGACAAAGATTTTCTTTCTCTAGACCTGGAACAGCCCCTTTGCCTGACTGCAGCCCAATTTTTAGAAGACTATTAATCCACGGTCTGCTATCACTTCCTTACTAAGCCGGCAGTCAGTTGAGTAAACTGGGGAAGTCACTCATTCTAAGGCGTTATAAAATCCTAAAACGCCTGGTATGAAGGCGCTTTAGGATAAGCTTTGGCATCGTATAGCAAAACTAATACAATCCGCTTGAAAGTATGTCTTAGGTGCATTTGGGTGCAAAAATGAAAATCGGGTGCATTATTATGGACTTAGGTGCACCACTCAATTTTGGGTGCAAATCAATGCTCCAAGCTGTCTTTGTCCAGCAAAAAGTCGTAAATATTCATGATTGTGATACCATGTTCGTTGCGCCAGAGAGGTGTCTCATGGGCAACAACAATTATTTTTTTGAATGAATCCGGTATTTTTACAAGCGAAGCTTGTTCCTGATTCATTTTTTTCAAATCCGGTATCGCGAAGGCGGACTGGATATAATATCGCTGACTTCCTCTGTTAGCGACGAAATCAACTTCGAGCTGTTTGCGTGTGATCTTTCCTTCTTTGTTTTTTTCGTCGTGAGTAACAATGCCTACATCCACGGAATAGCCACGTATCAAGAGCTCGTTATAAATAATGTTCTCCATCAGATGTGTTACCTCATACTGACGAAATTCCAGTCTTGCATTTCTAAGTCCGACATCACAATAGTAGTATTTGCTTGGAGTCGAAATATATTTTTTCCCTTTAACATCGTAGCGACTCGCCTTTGAAATCAGGAAAGCGTCGATAAGACAATCGATATAAGTTGCAATGGTCTTGTTTGATACGCCCTTATATCCATTGCTGACAAACGTGTTAGCCAATTTATTCGGATTAGTATTTGAACCGACGGAGGAGGCTAGAATATTCACAAGAATATCCATGATGTTGTCGCCGCGCAAGTTGTTGCGGCTGATGATGTCATCCAAATATACTTTCTTAAATAAATTTTTGAGAAAATTCTCCTTTTGCTCCGGTCTGCGTTGTTCAACGATTTGCGGCATTCCTCCATAAAGACTGTATTCTCTCCATGCTTCTGTTTTCGTCCCGTTGAAAACAGAGTAGAATTCCGAGAACGAAAGCGGATAAATCCTAACCTCGTCCCCGCGACCGCGAAATTCTGTCAATATATCGCTCGACAAAAATCGTGAATTGCTTCCTGTGACATAGATGTCCGCATTCTTAATGCGGTTCAAACCATTCAGCAGTTTTTCAAATCCTTCGACTAGCTGAATTTCATCCAATACAATGTAATAGGTACTTTCATCGGTGATTTTGCTCCTGACATACTCGCCAAGCAGCTTTCGATCTAACAATTCCTCATTCTGCTCATCGTCGAGTCCGACCATGATGATATGGTCTTCGGAAACACCGGAATTTATCAGCCAATCACGATAAATGTTAAACAACAGATAAGATTTTCCGCACCGTCTTATTCCCGTAATGACCTTAATCATTCCGTTTTCTTTTCGGTCGATCAGTCGCTGAAGATATATATTTCGCTCTATCATCATTTACTATCCCCCTCAATTATTTGACCTTTTTAGTAATAGCATTATATCACAAACAAGGATTAACTGGTGATTCAATGTATCCCGTCTCTCGGCGTCGCCGCAATCCGGCATTTGTAAGAGAAAAAACTGAGTAATCAGAAAGAGAGTATTATATCTTAGCAGATGTTAATGCATTTTATCTCAATTTTATGACCATTTTAGTTATAGATTTTATGTTACTGTGATCTCTTATTCGCAAAAACAATTACTTTTTGACCAGAGAAAAAAGTGGACGACATTAAATCAATGTCTGTCCACTTAACTTTGGAGGCGCCAACCAGATTTGAACTGGTGAATAAAGGTTTTGCAGACCTCTGCCTTACCACTTGGCTATGGCGCCTTATAGAACAACCGGCAACGGTTCTGTTGCCGGTTGTGTTTGGAGCGGGATACGAGATTCGAACTCGCGACTTTCACCTTGGCAAGGTGACACTCTACCACTGAGTTAATCCCGCATTCTAGTACCAGGCAAACTTTGTTGGTGAATGCCAGGTAATACTAACAAAGATAATTATTAATGTCAATTAATTTGCCCAACATTGTAGCTGTGTGTGGAGCTGTGGGCATTGTAGCTGTGTAGGTGGCTGTAGCCGGCGAAGGGGGGTGTATTAAAAGTGGACCCTCACACTAGTTGAAATTGTGGCCAACTTTCGGTGCCGGTACAAAGAGACCGCTCCTCTGTAAGTTGAAACCAGTTGTAAAAACAGAAAAGAGGTAGCTGTTTATGTGGCTATGAACAAAAAAAGAGGGCGTCTAAACGCCCCCTTCGGTCAATAGATTTGATTGTTGTTCCCGCTTCCGAATATATGTATGTCGTCCCTGGTTTTAGTATTCGTAACGGGGTGCTGTGGCAGTTCAACCAGTTAAGAGCAGCCAAGGTGCGCAGCGGCAAAATCTCTAGTATTGGTAATGGGGCACAGTAGTGGTCCAACCGTAGGGGTCAGCATTCTGTTGGCGCTGGATAGCGGTCAGTTCGTCGTAGAACATCTGGGCGATGGGGCCGATCTCGTAGTTGTTGATAGTGATCTTGCGATCGCCCCAGGCGAGTTCACCCACGGGGGTGATGACGGCTGCTGTGCCTGTGCCGAAAGCTTCAGTTAAGAGGCCTTGGGCATGGGCCTCATAGAGCTCGGTCACGGGAATGCGGCGCTCTTCGACGGTAAGGCCTTTGGCTCGAGCCATTTGCAGGATCGAGTCGCGGGTGATTCCGGGCAATATGGTATCGCCCAGATCGGCTGTGACCAGTTTGCCGTCAATCACGAACATGATATTCATGGCACCGACTTCTTCGACATATTTCTGCTCTTTGCCGTC
>JGI24708J26588_10002059_pt1 | contig 15465 bp, 12 predicted proteins | sample BioPla1DNA2_FD_26588 | JGI IMG/M metagenome (IMG submission 26588) | reverse complement strand
ATAAATATGAAAACAAAAGTAGATAAATATATATTAAGTGCCTTAGATGAGGATATTACAAGTGAAGATGTTAGCACTAATTCTATTTTAAGATCCAAGACTCCAGGCACAGCCAATCTTATTTGTAAAGAGGATGGGATTATCTGCGGTTTAGACATTTTTATAAGAGTATTTAACCTTCTTGGGGATGTTAAATTCATGACTTCATATAAGGATGGGGACCATGTTAAAAATGGGGATATAATAGGAACCATAACAGGCGATATGAGAACAATACTTTCAGGGGAACGTACAGCCCTTAACTACCTACAAAGAATGAGCGGAGTTACAACTTATACAAGTAGCTTAGTTAAGGCCTTGGAAGGAAGCAATACAGAGTTACTTGATACTAGAAAAACCACACCTAATATGAGGATTTTTGAAAAATACGCTGTAAGAGTTGGCGGTTGCAAGAGCCACAGATATAACCTATCTGATGGGGTACTCCTAAAGGATAACCATATAGGTGCAGCTGGTGGCATTAAAGAAGCTGTTACACTGGCAAGAGAATACGCACCCTTTGTTAGGATGATAGAAGTTGAAGTTGAAGATTTAGACATGGTTAATGAAGCCCTAGAAGCAGGGGCAGATATAATTATGCTAGATAACATGGATGATGATACCATGAAAAAGGCTGTTGAAATTATAGGGGATAAGGCCCTTACAGAGTGCTCAGGCAACATTACCCTAGATAGGTTAAAAACTATCTCAGATATTGGAGTAGATTATGTATCCTGCGGTGCTTTAACACATTCATATCCAATACTAGACTTCTCACTTAAAAACTTAAAACCATTATAAGATTAAAAATGACGGTTAACAAGCTTTAGTACTATTACTTGTTAACTGTCATTTTTTATTTCCTGCATTTATGATTCATATACAACTACTGTTTTATCCAACCTATAATCTCGTATACTACTTTCTTATCTGTAACAACCTCTACCTTATCCACTATCTGCTTACCTATAACAGCCTTTCCTATAGGTGTATCTTCTGTTGTTTTACCACTAATTCCCAAGCCAGTCGCCAATATTCCATAAATTTAGTCAATAGTGCTATGACTCACAATTCTATCTTATCTAATATTTCACTTACCTCTCCCAATATGTTATATTAATATGTATCGTAAAATTAATTACATTAAATTTCTTTCAGGGGTGTTATATGGAAGTCGAATATAAATCAAAAGATTATAGAAATGAAACAATTAAATTAGCTCTTCCTGTATTTTTAGAGCTACTTATTAGTACTTTATTTGGTATGGTTGATATGATGATGGTTGGTAATAGTGGGGCTCCTAGCATTACTACTCCTTCCATTGCTGCTACTGGCGTTACTAATCAGGTTATGCTAGTTGGAATTGCTATGGCCCAGGCCATGGGTGTTGGTGGTACTGCTATGATTTCTAGGTACTGCGGGGCTAATGAAGATAGGAAGGTGCCTAATGTTCTTAAGCATCTTATAGTTCTTATGATTATTATAATTATTATTCCCTTTTTAGCTATTAATTTATTAATGCCTGAGCGTATTATGGCTTTTATAGGAGCCGAGACAGCTACTATTAATATAGGACTTAACTATTTTAAGATTGTAATAGTTGGCTTTGTTTTTCAGTCACTTAACCTTGCCATTTTTGCATCTATGAGAGGGGCTGGGGATACTAAATTGCCCATGCTTATAAATATAGGTGTTAACATGCTTAACGTTGTTGGTAATTATATTTTGATTTTTGGTAAGCTTGGTATGCCAGCTTTAGGTGTTACTGGTGCTGGAATTTCTACCTCTCTTTCCCATCTGGTAGCCTTTGTAATCCTGCTTATCATTCTTCTTAGTAAGAAGCATATTGTTAAACTCGATTTGTCTAAGGGTTTTAAGTTCGATAGGCCTATTATGAGTAATTTGTTTAAGATTGGTGGTCCTGCTGCTTTAGAGCAGGTAGGTTTTAGAATTGGTGTTATATTTTTTATTAAAATTGTTGCTGGTCTTGGAACTGCTGCTTATGCAACTCACCAGATTTCATCTAATATTATTAGTTTGTCCTTTGCTCCTGGACAGGCTTTTGGAATTGCTGCATCTACCTTGGTTGGTAGATCACTTGGCCAGGGACGGCCTGACAGGGCTGATAGATTTATTAAGGTAACTAATAGATTAGCCCTACTGTCATCTTTTATATTTGTAGCTTTATTTTACTTCTTCGGACCTGAAATTGTGGGGTTATATAGCAAGGATATGGAGGTTATTTTATTATCTGCTGGAGTTATGAAGATAATTTCAGCAATCCAGCCCTTTCAGGCTTCTGCCTTTGCCCTTTCTGGTGGTTTAAGGGGAGCTGGTGATACTGTATCTACTTTAATTATTACTATGATAGGTGTTGTGGTTATTAGGCTTAGCCTAGCCTATATTCTTATTAATATAGTAGGCCTTGGCCTTATTGGTGCCTGGCTTGCCATGTTATCAGATCAGATAATTAGATGGCTTGGCATAGAACTTAGATATAGAAGCGGAAAATGGCAGTCTATTAAGTTAAAGTAATTTAACTTATAGCTGCCCAATCTACCTTGGCCTGGAAAATTTCCCGGCCTTTTGTTTTTTCTAGACCTTGGATGTAATAACTATCCCCATACTCTGTATTTTTATACACACTTATTACAACTTCTTCCCCAATTGTAGCCCCTGATATAAAGTTTACCTGCATATCCCTAATTTCCATGTTCCTGTGGTAATCAAGAGAGAAACAGTCCTCTACCCACTGGACGTAGCAGGCATTATTCATATGCATATTAAGGTCAAGGTCTGTATAGTGTACCCTCCTATTACATATGGAGATTGGAGCTTCCTTAGGAATTCTAAATTTCCTTAGCTTTTCATTTTCTTCATCTGGCATTGGCGGAAAATCTACTGGTAGTGCCTTGGTTCCTTGTGGTCTTCCTGTCTTTGTATCTACAAGGAAGTAGTTGCTATATATTTTCCCTATTTCCTCTTTATCCTGATTATATATAAGAAATTTACGCATAGCAAACAGCCTATCTTTGCCACTTGGCCATGTTTCTATTGTTATAATATCATCCCACTTTGGATAAGAATTTACCTGTATCTTATATTTAGATATTATCCAGCCTAGGTTATGGGCCATTAAATCTTCATATCCCATACCCAAAATTTCTGCGTGTAGGCTAGAGGCTTCTTGCATCTTATTAATTAGGGAATATAACTTTAGATTTAATTTTATATCCGTTTCTGAAAACTGTATTTGAAAGTTCTTTGAGTACTTCCCCATTTCCTTCTCCTTTATATATCTTACTTAATTAACATTGCATCCCCGAAGCTAAAAAACCTATAGTTATTTTCTACTGCTAGTTTGTAGGCACTTAGGATATTTTCCTTACCTGCTAAAGCACTAACTAGCATAATAAGGGTGGATTCTGGTAAATGGAAATTGGTAATTAAGGAATCTACTAGCTTAAACTGGTAGCCTGGATAGATAAAAATATTGGNCCAGCCACTACCATACTCTAGTATCCCCTCCTCATTGGTGGAGGATTCTAGAGTTCTTGTGCTTGTTGTTCCTACAGAAATAATCCTTCCTCCAGATTTTTTGCTATTATTTATAATATCTGCCTGGGATTTATCAATTATATAAAATTCTGAATGCATATCATGGTCATCTATATTATCTACCTTAACTGGCCTAAAGGTGCCAAGTCCTACATGAAGGGTTACATAGGCAATATTTACACCTTTTGCCTTGATTTCCTCTAGTAACTCCTTGGTAAAATGCAGGCCTGCAGTTGGTGCTGCTGCACTTCCTTGATGTTTTGAATATACTGTTTGGTATCTCTCCTTATCTTCGAGCTTATGGCTTATATAAGGTGGCAGGGGCATTTCCCCTAATCTATCTAGAACTTCTTCAAATATACCATGGTATTCAAAGTTTACAACTCTCTTACCATCTTCTATTATTTCTTCCACTGTACATCTAAGCTGATTATCTCCAAATACTAGCCTATCACCTGGCCTTACTTTTCTGCCAGGTTTGGCTAGCACTTCCCATCTATCAGCATCTAAACGGCTAAGTAGTAATATTTCTACTTTTCCATGGGTGCTTTCCCTCATCCCATATAGCCTAGCTGGGATAACCCTTGTATCATTAAGTACAAGGCAGTCACCCTCATTTAGATAATCTATAATATTATAAAATTTACTATGCTTTATATCTCCCTTTTCTTTATCAACTACCATAAGTTTAGACTCTGCCCTATTACTAAGTGGATCTTGTGCAATCATTTCTTCTGGTAGGTCAAAGTAAAAATCTGATGTTTTCATGTCTTTCTCCAGTCTAAAATCATTTATTTTTGTAATTCTACTCCCTGATAGTAGTATTTTATAATTTCATCATAGCTATATCCTGCCTGGGCCATTCCCTTGGCACCTGATTGTGACATACCTACCCCGTGCCCATAGCCCCTACCTGAAATTACAATATCACCATACTGGGTTTGCGGTCCTTGATTATTGCCTTGATTACTTCCTTGGCTACCACCATATATAGCTTGTCCACCTGCCCCTTGAACTACTAAGGTATTTCCAACTGGTCTTATTTTGCCACTTGCACTTATAACATAGCTTGGCCTTTCTCCCCTATATACTACAATATCTTCAATAGGCCTTGTATTAATTATAGGTGCCTGGGTCTGCTTGCCAATGGTAAACATTCTGCTCCTTAAGGATCCTCCATTTGTGGCTGAGAAAAATGTTCTAATATTTTCCCTTGTTAGTTTATGAGTCCCTGATGTTCCTATAATTTCAAGTTCATTTACCCTTCCAGCTGGTGTATATGAATTAATCCTAAGGCCTTTAGCAGGCCCAATATTAACTTTTTGGTTTCTTAAACATTTATCAATTTCTGCAAGGGTTATAGTTCTCGTCCATGGTTTCATCTCAGGATCCGTTTCATATGGGTCCGGAACTGCCTTTAAATAGGCTACCTGATTACCCCATACATATTGTGGATCCTCTGTATAGCCACCGCTTGTAGAAAAGAAAAGTGTCTCTGCAATTTTTCCATTATGGGTAACTACCATCCCCCTTGTTTCATCCACTGCCCTGTTTGTACTTTCATATTCTCCGCTAAAACCTTTATATACTTGGGTATATACAGTATCACACACATTATAGCCATCACTTATGTATTTTCTAGACTGATATATGGACATACTCCTAGCTGCTACTGCCTGAGCCTTTAGGGCTTCTATATGCCAGCTTGCAGGCATTTCTGCTGCAATAACTCCGTATAAATATTCTTCATGATCTACAATGTTAACTGCAGTAATTGTACTACCCCTTCTTACAAATTCAAACCATCCCCTATATGACCCATTAGCTAGGCTAGTTAAATTAAAGGAGTATCCCTGATTTATTCCAGCAAATCCCGTTTTTGCCCCATCACAAAAAATCATAGGATTTCCTGCACCGTCATAAACTATTATCTCTGATCCTGTATTAGAAACAGGGCTCGTTTGTCCCAGATTTTTCTCTAAATATACCTGCCAATTACCAGGGCCCTTATAGGCAACTAGTCCACTTGTCCCTTGTGACTTGTAGTTGCTTAAAAGTTTATTTGCTTCTGTATATGTAGAAAAGGTGTTTTTATCAGCATAATAATTACCTGTATTTGCTTTAAGCAAAAATCCGGTAGGCGATGAAAGGGTTTCCTCACTTTGAAATCTATCTTGCCTTTCATAACCTACTTGTAACTGTGTGTTTTTTATAGCTATACTACTTTTACCAGCATAGGCTGACCTAAGCCCTACCCTAATTGTCTTAGGAACTATAGTTGTCCCATAGGTTAAGGCTGGCCTGCCCACAATAAACATAGATATAGCACATAATATTAAAATATATTTCCTTTTATTTTTCTGCACAAAGTCCCCTCTTTCCCATTACATATATTCTATTTATACTTGTCCAAGATCTTATCTGCCTGCTGCTGAGCTTTTTTAAGTGCCTCATCCGCCTCTAAATCTCCATTGACAGCAAACTGTATATTACTATTTAATATATCCCAGATAAGGTTTGCCTCATAGGTCGCAAGCTCTGGTTTTGCATAGTTTAATTGTTCCACTCCAATAAGCGCCTGCGGTAACTCTTCATAGTATTTTTCTAGTAAATGTGTGTTATGGGCATCTTTTTTGGTTGCAATATACCCTGTATTAACAGCCCAATTAGTTGCCTGGGTAGTGCTGGTTGCATACCTAATAAATTTCCAAGCTGCCTCTTGCTTTTCCTTGGCCAGCCCCTTAGTTATATAAAAGTTCCCACCACCTATAGTTGACCCCATTTGTTTATTAGAAGGTAAAAAGGCTATTCCAAATTCAAACCTTGCATTTTTATATATATTGGTTAGGTTTCCTGTCGTATTGTAAATCATTGCATAGTCCCCATTTAAAAATCCCTTGGGAAGATCATCTCTCCTAATAATATTAGCTGGCATAACTTGGTGCTCGTTCCTTAAATCTGCCCAAAATTCAAGTACCTCTACATTTTCTGGGGTATCAAAATAAACACTTTTACCATCTTCACTCATAAGGTTTCCACCCGATAGGTTGTTTTGACTAGCGAAGCTTCCAAAGGTCCACTGGGCAGCCCCCAAATTAAGTGGCATCCCGACTCCCCATCTTTCTACATTGCCTCTTCTATCTCTTTTGGTAAGTTTTTTAGAATATCTAATTAACTGTTCCCATGTCCTAGGTGGTTTATCTGGATTAAGACCTACTTCTTCAAAGGCATCCTTATTATAATAAAGTATTTCTACACTCCTTTGAAAGGGTATCCCATATATTTTGTCATCTACATATGAATCTACAATAAATTCATCTAAAAAACCTGTTATATATTCTTCTCCACCATCTGCTTTTATTAAATCGCATAGAGGTTCAATTTGGCCATTTTCTACCATTTCATATCTTTTAGATGCTAAATCTACAAATAAGTCTGGAGGTGTTCCCTTTTCAATTGCTTCCTGTCTTTGAATTTCTATTTCTTCATATCCATCGCTATATACAGGCTTGATTTTAATATCAGGATTTTCCTGATTAAAATCTTTTGCCATCTCTTCTATAAATCCTGCTACAGGGCCATCCGCTTCAACTGGATAGAAAAATGTTAATTCTATCTGGTTCTCAACATCTTTATTCTCTTTATATCTAGGGTAGCATGCAACAGCCAATACTGCTATGGCTACATATAATACTAACCCTAATATCCTAAGCTGGCCTTGCTTAAGATGCTTTCTTATATAATTATGTCTCATAAAATCTCCTTAAGTATTACTCCTAATCTTTTAATTCCTTCTTCTATTCTATCTTCTGGCATATTGGAATAGTTTAATCTAAAAGCATTCCTTACTTCCCCATGGGCATGGAAGGGTTGTCCAGGTACGAATGCAACTTTTTCTTCAATCGCTCTTTGTAAAATTTCTTTACTATCTTCAGTTTCCGGTAGCATAACCCATATAAATAGTCCGCCCCTTGGCTTAGTGTATTTAATGTTCTCTGGGAAATATTTTTCCATTGCATCTAGCATGCATCTTCTTCTATTCCTATAAAGGTCCTTAATTTTTTCAATATGATTATCTAGGTTATACTCCTGCATATACCTAGCAACTATCATTTGATCTATTGTTGATGTTTGTAAGTCTACACCTTGTTTTAGAATAACATATTTTTCTACAAGCGCAGAATCTGCTACAATCCACCCAATTCTAAATCCTGGACAGAATACTTTAGAAAAACTGCCTAGGTATATAACATAGCCATTTTTGTCAAAGCTTTTAATGGTTGGAAGTTTTTCTCCTTCTAGTACAAGCTCGCCATATGGTGAATCTTCTACTATAGGTATATTATATTTTTCTGCAATTTCTACCACTTGTTTTCTTCTTTCCACACTCATACACCTTCCTGTTGGATTTTGGAAGTCTGGTATTAGGTAGATAAATTTTACGTTTTTATTGGATTCAATGGTTTCAATTAAATCTTCTATTATTATCCCATCATCATCTGTATTTACAGTAGCTAAGTTTACCCCATATGATTTAAATGGTGATATGGCTGTTAAATAAGTTGGATTTTCAACAATAACAGTATCCCCCTTGTTTATAAACATTTTGGAGGTAAGCTCTAGTCCCTGCTGGGATCCTGATGTAATCATTATATTTTCAAGTGATGCTTCCATATTAAATGGTTTTAATCTTTGATCAATTATTGCCCTTCTTAAGTCATCATTTCCTTCTGTTGTTGTGTATTGTAATGCTACTAAGGCATCTTCTTCTAATACTTTAGCTGTTACATTTTTGATATCCTCAACAGGAAATAAATCTGGTGCCGGAAGTCCACCAGCAAAAGAAATAACCTCTGGTGTTTGGGTTAGTTTTAAAATTTCTCTAACTTCTGATGCTTTTGCATTTTGTGCTGTGTCTGATATATTGTATTTCATTATTATTGCCCCCATTTATTCATGCTATTAGTTAGATTATCTCTATCCCTCATTATAGCATATAAAAGTCTAGTTTCTCTATGGTTTTGCATAAGTTTTTTGTATGGTATGACAAAATAATAGCGTTTTTGCCAATAAAGTAGTATAATGTACTAGAGAATATAAACTATTTTTGGAGGTGACTATTATATGAGAAAAACAATTACTATTAATAGCGTTTCAGATATTCAAAAAATCAATTCAATTATAACACAGTATCCTTTTGAGGTATGGATTCATAGTGATAATAGCATCGTAGATGCTAAATCAATACTGGGTATGTTTGTACTTGGTCTTAATGAACCTATGTATATGGTTATAGATGATGATGTAAATCCTGATAGCTTAATTAAGGAGTTATCTCCATATGTGAATTTCTTGGATTAATATTAAAGGTATGTATCATATTTAGCACTTTTACAAGCACAAGCTTTGCTTGTAAAAGTGCTAAATATGATACATGCCCTTTATAGTCTGTCTAGTTTTTAGTTGTTAAATAAGTATTCCTACTTTTTTTAGTTTTTTTAGGATTTGGGTTCCATGGCACATGTTTACTCTTTCTGTCACATCTCTTCCTGCGCTTACTCCAAAGTGTACTCCCCTTGACCACTGCGGGATGGGTGTAACGTCGTATATAATGCCGTCAACTGCTACATATGCTGGGCTTCCTTCTCTGCCATCATATTGTTCTAACTGCTCTAGTGTAAGAAAAATTTGATCATTTTCATTATTATCTCTCATTATACTCTCCTTGCTGTCCTTTATTATAATCTTATTCCCCTATGAAAATTATATTCTTTTTAATTTAAAGGAAAAATGTGTTGATTTTTTTAAACAGTAGTGATAGTATACTTTTGAAACCTTTAAACTAGTCCAGTGAGACTGAAAAGGAGAGATAAATATGAATCATTTAATTAGCCCTATGGATTTATCATCAGATCAGCTCGATAGTATCTTAGATCTAGCAGGTAAGATCATTGAAAGGCCTGAAGATTATTCACAGGTATGTAAGGGAAAGATTTTAGCAACTTTATTTTATGAACCAAGTACAAGGACAAGGCTTAGTTTTGAAGCCGCAATGCTTCGTCTAGGCGGAGAGGTTCTAGGTTTTTCGGAGCCTAGCTCAAGTTCTGCTGCTAAGGGGGAGAGTATTGCAGATACCATAAGAACTGTAGGCTGTTATGCAGATATTGCAGTTATGAGGCACCCAAAGGAAGGTGCACCTAAGGTAGCTTCTATGTACTCACAGATTCCAGTTATTAATGCTGGGGATGGTGGTCATCAGCATCCAACCCAAACTTTAACAGACCTTTTAACTATTAAGACAATCAAGGGTGGCTTTTCTAATCTTACTATAGGCCTTTGCGGAGATTTAAAATTTGGACGAACCGTTCATTCTCTTATTAAGGCTATGGTTAAATATGATAATGTTAAGTTTGTTCTTATTTCACCAGAAGAGCTCAAAATACCTGAGTATATTAGAACACACATCTTAGAGAAACAAAATGTTGAATTTATTGAAACTACAAATCTTGAAGAAAATATTGGTGACCTTGATATTTTATATATGACCAGGGTACAAAAAGAACGCTTCTTTAATGAGCAGGATTATATAAGACTAAAAGACACTTATATTCTAGACAAGGAAAAGATGAAAAGTGCGCCAGAGGATTTAATTGTTATGCATCCACTACCTAGGGTTAATGAAATTGCCCTTGAGGTAGATTCAGATCCTAGAGCAGTTTATTTTAAACAGGCAAAGTATGGTATGTTTGTTAGAATGGCCTTAATGATGCAACTTCTGGAGGTGTCTATATGAGATTAAAGATTAATAGTATCAAACAAGGTGTTGTTATAGATCATATTAGGGCTGGGCAAGGTACCAAAATTTTCAACTATCTAGGTCTTGATAAGGCTGATTTTACAGTTGCTCTTATTATTAATGCCCAAAGCAAGAAACTTGGTAAGAAAGATATGATTAAGGTTGAAAATGAAATCAATATAGATTTTGCAATACTTGGGCTTATTGACCCTAATATTACAGTTAATATTATTAAAGATGAGGCCATTTGTGAAAAAATTAAACTTGAACTACCTACCACTGTAGAAGAGGCCATAAAATGCAAAAACCCTAGGTGTATAACATCTACGGAAAAACATATTACAGATATTTTTGAATTAGTTAATAGGGAAAAAGGTATTTACAGCTGCCAGTACTGTGATGCGCTATATACCATCCCTAATATGTAAGTAAAGGTATGGAGTTTGCATATGGCTCATATCCCTTCACTACTAAGCAACTATTAAAAGGGAGTATGTCCCGTAGAAGACTTTTCACAAGCAAGGCTTGTGCTTGTCTTCTACGGGACATACTCCCTTTATTTTTAATGGTCTCTTATTTCTGCTTCAAAGTTTGTTTCTAAACCATGTATTATTTTCTTAATGGTTTTAGTAACTTCTTTTTCTTTTAATGTTTTATCAGGTGAACGGAAGGTTATATTATAAGCCATAGATTTATAGCCCTCTTCAACTTGCTCACCGTAATATACATCAAATAATTTATACCTCTCTAGGTATTTACCACCACGTTGATTAATTATTTTTGCTATATCTCCCGCTAGTATATCTTCTTTTACAAGTATAGCAATATCCCTACTTATTGATGGATATTTAGGAAGTGGTTTAAACTCTTCTTCTAACTTAGTAATTTCTAATAGGCTTGCAATATCAATTTCCGCAAAATATACCCTTGTCTTAATATTGTAATTTCTGCTTACATCAGGATGAATTTCTCCGAATGTCCCTATTCTCTTATTACCTTGTACTATATCCGCTCTTCTTCCTGGGTGCATCCAGCTAGCGTCATTGTTTCTGGTATATTCTACCCTATCGCTACACTTTAGACTTTCAAATAGCGACTCTATAATTCCTTTTAGTGTATAGAAATCTGTCTCTGGGCCGTACATAGCAATAGTTAGCTTTTCTAATTCCTTAGGAAGTTCCTTTTCCTCATCTTTAATAAAGATTTTACCTATTTCGTATAGGGCTGCACTTTCATTCCTTCTATTGTAGTTGGTACTTATTGAGGTTAACATACCATTTAGGGTTGTTGTCCTCATAATACTAAAATCTTTACCTAGGGGGTTGCTTATCTCAAGTACATCTCTAAGTTTAGAGTCCTCTTCTATTTTAAGAAGATCAAATACCTTCGGGCTTTCGAATGTATAGGTCATTGCCCCATATACACCATGAAGGCTCATTACCTGCCTAATTAAATCTTTTATTTGTTGCTCCCTAGTTTTTAGGCCTACCGTTGGTCTACCTCTTTCTAGGGTTGGTTCAATCTTATCATACCCATAAAGCCTAGCTACTTCCTCTGCAAGGTCTGCCATTATGGTTATATCTGGTCTAAAGGTAGGTATTGTTACTTTCTTATTTGACCTATCCACTATAAATTCTAGTCGGGTAAAGTAGTCTATCATTACATCTTCTTCTATTTTTGTTCCTAAAAATTTATTGATTTCATCTGGATCATATGAAATAGTAATAGGTTCCCTTACTTTTGGGTATATATCTATTACTTCTGATACTACTTCCCCTGCTCCAACTTCTGCTACTAATTGTGCCGCCCTATCAAGTGCAGGTCCTACATTATTAGGATCTAGTCCCTTTGTATATTTAATTGATGAGTCACTTATAATTCCAAGTTTCTTTGAAGATTCCCTGATATTAGGACCATGGAAGTTAGCACATTCAAATAGTATAGTTTTTGTATCCTCAGTAACCATTGTATCTTCCCCGCCCATAATTCCTGCTATAGCTATTGGTTTTTCTGGGTCTGCTATAACTAGCATTGATGGATCTAGGTCAACCTCTTCTTCTAGTAGGGTTACTATCTTTTCTCCTTCTTTTGCATTCCTTACAATAATCTTTTTATCAACTAACTTATCGTAATCAAAGGCATGCATAGGCTGGCCAAATTCAAGTAGCATATAGTTGGTTATATCTACTATATTATTAATTGGACGCAGTCCTGCTGAGATTAGATGATCTTTTAGCCACTTTGGTGATGGTCCTACTTTTACATTTTTTATAATACGAGCTGCATAGCGGGGACATAAATCTTCATTTTGAATCTCTATATCTGCCATCTGCCTTGCATCTTCCCCTATTTCTGGGACTGTAATAACTGGGTAATTAAATGGCTTATTAAATGTTGCTGCTGCTTCACGTGCAAGACCTAGTATACTAAAACAGTCTGGCCTATCTGATGTAATTTCATACTCTACAACTGTTTCACCTAATCCAAAAAATGGCTTTACATCATCTCCTAGCAGCACATTGTATTTACATACATATACTCCATTTTCAGGAGCATCTTCTACTTCATCTACTTCAAAGCCAAGTTCCTCTACTGAGCACATCATACCCTGGGATTCTACCCCTCTTAGCTTACCGCTTTTGATTTTCAGACCATCTGCTAGGGTAGCACCATCTAGTGCTAAGGGGATTACATCTCCTAAGTCCACATTGTCAGCAGCAGTTACAATTTGAAGTTCCTTATCCTGCCCCGCATCTACCTGCATTACACGTAATCTATCTGCATCTGGATGTGCTTCTACCTTAGTAATTTTAGCCCAAACTACTTTAGAAATCTCTTCTCCTGTTTCTTTGTAGGTTTCTATATTTGAACCTGACATAATCATTCCGTCAGTGAATGTTACTATATCACAATCTATATCTACATATTGCTTTAACCAAGACATTGGTACGTTCATAAGTCATTTCTTCCTTTCTGTATTCTATCCTTTTGCTTTTATTAAAACTGGGATATAAATCTTACATCATTCTCATAGAATAAACGTAAATCATGTATGCTGTATTTTAGCATTGTAATACGCTCAAGTCCCATTCCAAAAGCAAATCCACTATATACTTCTGGGTCTATTCCTGCCATTTCAAGTACCTTAGGGTGAACCATTCCACATCCTAATATCTCTATCCAACCTGTTCCTCCACAGATGTTACATCCTTTTCCATCACACATAACACATGATACATCAACTTCTGCACTTGGTTCTGTAAATGGAAAATAGTGTGGCCTAAATTTAACTTTAGCCTTATCTCCAAATAGGGATTTTGCAAACTCTGCTAGTGCCCCTTTTAGGTCTCCAAAGGTAATATCCTTATCAATTACAAGTCCTTCTATCTGGTGGAATACTGGCGAATGGGTTGCATCAACTTCATCACTACGATACACCTTACCAGGGGCTACCATACGAATAGGTGGCTTTTGGCTTTCCATAGTGTGTACCTGCACTGGTGATGTACATGTACGTAGCATCATATCCCTTGTAAAGTAGAATGTATCTTGCTCATCCCTTGCCGGATGGTCTGGTCCTAGATTAAGTGCATCAAAGTTATAGTAGCCTGTTTCTACTTCACGACCATCTACTACTTCATATCCCATTCCCAGAAATATGTTTTCTACTTCTTCTTGGGTTTTCTGAATAGGATGCATCTTCCCTATCCTAATCTTCTTGCCTGGCATGGTTACATCAATTACTTCTTCGTCTAATTGCTGCTCCTGGGCTAGTTTTTCTAATTCCTTTTTCTTCTTATCTATAAGGCCTTCTATATTTTCCCTAACCTCATTAGCTAGTTTGCCAATAGCTGGGCGTTCTTCCGGCTCTACTGATCCCATTCCCCTTAGTACTGCTGTTAATTCACCTTTTTTCCCTAGGTACTGGACTCTTAAATCTTCTAACTCTTTTAATAAAGTCTCTGATTCTAAAGCCTTGGTTGCTTGCTCTCTAATCTTCTCTAATTTTTCTTGCATTTCTTTCTCCTTTCAACTGCAAATAAAAAAAGCCCCATCCCGGTAAGGGACGAAGCTTATATTTCGTGGTACCACCCTTGTTTCTATACCAATGGCATAGACACTTGAGCTGCTGTAACGGGCGACCGATACTTTCTAATAATTAATAAAAACATTCAAAAGTATAGCTCTGATGGGAATTTGGATTGTATAAGGAACCTAAAGATGCTTACAGCCAAGGCATCTTCTCTCTATAAGTATTATACATCTTACTAACATCGTCATTGCTTATATTATATTCATTATATTACATATTCTACTATAGTTATTAACTTTGTCAAGACATATTCTTGGAAAGCCAAACATATGTAACACAGTCCTCTAAAAACTTCCTCAGAAGGTGCTGTGGTCTTAAATAATTTTAATATTGGTTATAAGAATTCAAATTGCATATATTTAATGGCTTATAAATAATATAATAACAGGTTGCATAATTAACACCACAGTTGGAAATGTTAGGACTATTCCAAATAGTTGTTGACTACACACCAAAAATGGTATATAGTCGTAAATGATGATATATATAGTTATTGTATGTCAGAACATCAGTTGTTCTAATTGGACAAGCACACATTTTGAATCTTTGCTGAAGTAGAAGGATTTTAAACTGAAAGGAAATATAATATGCTAAAGATAATAAAAAGTGAATTTAACAAGGCTTTTAAAGTCAAAAGAGTTATTTTATTTATACTTATAATATTTGCACCTTTTATTATACAATTTTTAATGATAAAAGATGGCTATACTTTTTATTTTCCAATAGAGGTATTTGAGGAGTCATTTTCAGGTATTATACCTTTATTATTTCCGATTTTTTCTATAATAATTTACTCTGATAATTATTATAAAGAACGTAAAAACAATTTTATATCCACTGTCTATACAAGAACTTTTTTTAATAAATACATAGTTGCAAAAGGAGTGGATTGGCAACCCTTTTTTGGACAAAATTACTCCGAACAAGAAATTACTTTAACTACAGTTCTTATCCAGCTGATTTCAGAGTGTTTAACCCT
>JGI24708J26588_10002055_pt1 | contig 15477 bp, 17 predicted proteins | sample BioPla1DNA2_FD_26588 | JGI IMG/M metagenome (IMG submission 26588) | reverse complement strand
TAAAAATGATGACAGGTTGGTTATTATAACCTATTCAACAGAAGAGCAGGAGCGCAAAAGAGAGTTGTTTATTCCATCATTAACATCAGATAAAGATCTAAACTACAGACTAATTAAAAACAGTGTATTTGTCAAGTTGACAGAACAAGAGGAGGATAAAATAAAGAATGGATAAACAAAAACTTATTGAAGCCTATAAAGGGAAGAATGTATATATTACAGGAATTACAGGATTTAAAGGGGGTTGGTTAGCGCTCATGCTTCATGAGTTAGGAGCTAATGTTTCAGGGATTGGACTTGACCCCGACTATGATGATAGCATATTTTATCAAGCTGACATTGAAAGAATTGCTGACGTTACTATTGGAGACATTACAGACAACGCCAATGAATCTAAATTGATTACAAGTATAGTCAAATCTAATCCGGACTATATTTTCCATATGGCTGCACAACCAATTGTAAGCGAGGGGTACAAAGATCCATTTCACACTTTCCATACAAACATTATGGGAACTGTTATTTTACATGAAGTAATTAGAGGGCTTAGACTTCCTGCAAGCAAGGAAGACCTAGAAAATGGGAATTGCGTTATGTTTGATGACACAGACATTATGTGTAAGAAAATATCTGTCATCAATGTGACTACTGACAAAGTTTACAAGGAGACAGATAGACCGCTAAAGGAAAATGATGAGATGTTCGGGTTTGATCCTTATTCTCTAAGTAAAACTTGTTCTGACATGATTAGTACCTGTTATAGAAACGCACTTCAATCAGTTCATTACATCTCAACAATGAGAGCAGGTAATGTAATTGGTGGAGGAGATATGTCTAATAATAGAATTATTCCTGACATTATGAGAGCAATAAAAAACAAGGAAATTGTTGAAATTAGAAATCCACATTCAGTTAGACCTTATCAACATGTGTTTGACGCTTTATCTGCCTATTTATTAGTTGCTATGTTGCAAAAGGAAGATCCAAGCTATCAAGGAGAATACAATATTGGTCCAGACATTGAGCAAACTATGGAAACTCACGAACTAGTTGACAAAATGAAAGAGCACTTAGACTTTGAATGGAGAGATACAGGTAAATCTATTGGAAAAGAAAGCGATTATTTAGCACTAGANAACAGCAAACTTAAGTCAGTAGGCTGGGTTCCAGTTTATTCAAATAACGATTTAGTTGTAGAAGCTGTTTCAAAATGGTATAATAAATCTATCAAAGGAGAAAGCATGCAAGAGTTTACTCTCAATCAAATAAAGGAGGCTTTTAATAGATATGAATAAAACAATAAAACATGCTATTATTTTAGCAGGAGGAAAAGGCACTAGGTTAGCAGAGCAAACAAAGAAGATTCCTAAACCTTTAGTAGAAGTTGGAAACATTCCTATCATTTCACACATCATTAATCATTTAGTATCTTATGGTGTAGAACATGTAGTTATTGCTGGTGGGTACAAAATAGAATTGATTAAAGAATACTTCATGAGCAATAGATACAAATATGAAGGTTCAGTTACTATCACTGATGAAGGAGTCAATTCTCACAAACCTCATTTACCAAAAGGATTGAAAACACTAACTATTGCAGACACAGGGCAATCAACTGGGACTGCTCAACGTATCAAAATGGCTGCAGAATACTTTGATGACCCTAATGTTCCATTTTATATGACATATGGAGACTCAGTATCAGATGTTAATTTGTCAGAAGTTACGGACACGTTTTACTCTCGTGAAGATACAATCTTAACATTAACTGCGGTTCAATACCAAGAACGATTTGGAATTCTTTCAATTGATCCTGAAAATGGCAACAAGATTACTAAGTTTGCTGAGAAATCTATGTCTGTTGATGAGTTCATTAACGGAGGATTCATGATTCTTAAACCTGAAGCACTTGACTTCATTTATAAGGATGATGATGATTTTAGTAAAGATACATTACCGCGAATGCAAAGTAAAGCTCACATAAGCGCTCATTTGCACAAAGGTTTCTGGTTTGCTATGGATACTCAACGAGATTATGAGGAACTCAATGAGATTTACGATGAAAGGCCGGAGTTATTTAATAGATAAGATTATAATAAAAGGAGAGAAAAACACATATGAAATTTCGGGTAAAGGGAACAGAGTTTAACAACATTTTAAGCACAGTAATTAAAGGATTTAACAACAAGGAGGATAACTCCTATGTAGCTTTTAAATTGAATGAAGAAGATAATGAATTAACTGTTACAGCAAGAAGTAGAGCAGCTTTCTTCCAAGGGAAACTAAACGTAAGTGCAGTTGAAGTTTCAGAAGATGAGCCAAGAGTGTATCATTTAGATGGAGTTAAATTAAAACAATTAGTATCTATCTTGCCAACAGCACCGGTTGACATTGAATTTAGTATTAATGATAAGACTAGAAGTTTCACAATCAAGACTTCTGCAAGTAAATATAAGCTGCCTGTATTGAGTGAAACTCCATTAGCGCCAGCACCAGAAGTTGATGAATACTCAACTGTAGATGCTAATGACTTTATGGATGTTGCTAAGGTGTTAATCAGAATCTTATCAAGTGACCCTTCTACACAAGAGCACCAAATTAGTTGTATGCACTTTCAATTAACTGAAAATAATTTAAAGATGTTGGCAACAGACGCTTACGCTTTAGGATCAATCACAGTAAACAGTTCACAGGTTAACCTAGAAGGCAAAAAGGATGTACTAGTTCGTCATACCGAGGTTGCTACTTTGTTAGGAACTTTTTCTGCAGGAGAAACCTTGACAATTGTTGGCTCAGATGATATGTTTGGATATATTGATGAAAATGGAACATTATCTCTAGTAGGTGTAATCAATCTAACTCCTCTAGATGTTTCTCAAGTAGAATCTATTGCTAAAGATGACAATAAAGTAGTTGTTGATAAGACTGAATTTAAAAATGCTGTTGAAACAGTTAACAAGCTGTCTCCTAATGACGAAACTGTTGACATTGAATTAGATAATGACAGAGGTTTAGTACGCGTTTCTAACAGATATGGAGACTACATTGATGTAACTCCTTCTGAATTTAAGTTTACACTGCCTGGAACTGCTACTTTTGCAACAAGTGTTTTATTGAAAACAATTAACCCAGCAAACAATGGTTCACTAAGACTTGAATTTGGAAACTTAACAGAAGAAGAACATGGGGTTGTTCGCGTAGTGTCCTTACAAGCAGATGGTTCAGATGACACGAAAACTTCTTTAATTGCAACAAAAATGATGAAGTAAGAGGTGTTCACATGATTGTATATTTAATAAGTACGGCTATAGCTATAGCCGTACTCTTGCTTGGCGAAAAGATGCTCCCAAACGAAACAAAGAAGGTGTATATTGAAAAGGGTTATGATTGGAATAGAGTGTTAATTTATTCTACAGTTGCGGGCTTAGTTAGCGGGATTTTGTCATCTGTTCTAATAGTTGTAAATAGTTTACCTATGGAGCTGAATCCATTCTTTCTACCTTTTGCGACATCTGTAACCGCCTACATTACTGTTCAAAGCTTAATAACAGACATTAGAACACTTTTGATTAACAGATACATTTTAAGAGTCGCTTATATCTCTATGTATATTATAAGTTTATATAATGTGTTGACAAATGAGTTGTTTAAGCAAAACCTTTTAGCATTAATTATCTTCACAACTGTATTGCTTTTAATCTTCATTTTCAGTTCACTGGGAGCCTCAGACGTTAGAGCAATAGCTGTGGCACTGCCATATGTTGTTTCAATAGGTGGCTATTTAGGAATTGAGATGCTAATAGCAACATTGCTATGTGTTTCCTTATTTATGGCTATTCATAGAAGAATAAAATCAAATAGGGAACTCAAGAAATACAAGATTACACATAAGAAAATGTATGAAGAAATGGGTGAAAAGGANTTCAATAGAGTTGCAAGAAAAACAATCAAGTGGCACTTTGATAACTCAGATGAACACGCTGTCCCTGTTGGACCATATATGATTATGCCTTTTCTAATATTCTTGTTCATATATCCGGTATTGATGTAAAGCCTCATGTTGAGGCTTTTTTGATATTTCAGCAATATAAAGACAAGAAAAGGAGCTAACAATATGCACGCACACAAAACTGCCATTGACAAAGCAGATCAAACTGAAATAGAAGTGTTAATGTCTAAGGAAGAAGCTGAAGAGTTAACTAGAGGAATTCAATCCACTTCTTCTGCATTATATGTGCTACTCAAAAGAGCTCATGATGGGAAAGCATGGGCTGCAATGGGATACAAATCCTGGTCAGAATATATAGAAGGGGAATTTGACTTCTCACGAACGAGATCATATCAGTTAATCAACCAAGCAAACGTCATTGAGAAAATTCATGAATCTAGTGGAGTTCAGTTATACATTACTGAACGCGAAGCACGTTCCATAAAGAAGAAGCTTCCTGAGATTACTGAAAAGATAAAGAAAGCAATCAGTGAAGAAGATAGCCTATCTGAAGATGAAACAAAAGCTAAAGTTAGAGAAATCATTGACGAATCAGAAGAAGTGGACAATGCAGCAAACTTCAAAGGTGGGGAAGATGGTTGGGACTCTCCAGAAAGCTACGAAAGCAAAGAAGATAACAGAAGCAATCTTGAGGAATGGAAACCTGACAATGTTGAGAAAATGCTAACAGATAATGAAAGAATTGCTTTAAATAACTTAATCACAACTTTGAAATTCTTTGAAACTATGCAAGATGGTTCCAAATTTGGAGCAAGGATTAAAGAGTCCAATACAGATAAGAAAGAAGAGCTCATTAGGCTTTCTGACTTTGCTTTTTCTTGGTTGACTCAGTTAATGGATGAAATAGAATAGAACAGAAAAGAGGTTATGAATAATGTCATTTGATGGAGCAGATTTAGAGAAAATGTTTGCAGCTGCTGTTGAGGCTTCTGAAGACACAGGAGAAAAAGATCCTTCTAGTCTTGGCAAGAAATCTGAGGGAGCTAATAAGGCAGAGGTTGGAGTTCAGACTAAGGAGGTTGAAAGGCCAAAAAAACAAGAAGAAGTTGAGAGAAGTACTCAAAGAGCTTCTGAAAAAGCCAAGCCTAAGATTGAAGAAAAAACCCGCCCTATTTTAAATGCAAACAAAAGAGTGAATATTGAAGGACTAAATGTTGATTCTATAGCCAAGATTATAAAGATGAACCAAATATTAGACAACTATGACAAACATGAGTTAGCCTTTATAAAAAGTTACTTCCAAAAAGAAGATGGGGAAAACTCTGAGATCATTTACGAAGCTTTAACTGCTGAAAGAAGAGATCTAAATGCTTTAGACAGATTAGTTGAAGCAAGAGGGAAATCATCGGCAGACAGAGCGTTCTACCTGATGGAGCTTGATGATAATTCATTAGAGGCGGTTTGTGAGCAAATTGACTTACTTACTGGCGAACTTGAAACACAAGAAAGAATTAACTCATCTAACAAGATAAAGATATGTAGAGTTGTTGAGAGGATTATCTCTAATATGAATAACGACGTCTTTCTATTTATTAACAAATTGCAGGAGTTTACAAGTATAGCAATTCAATAAAGAAAAAGATTGCTCGAGCTTACTGCTAGGCAATCTTTTTTCATCAATAGAAGATAATTTGTTAAGCCTTTTGAAGTGGTAAGCAAGACAGATAGACGAAGGGTCTTAATTAACTGTGTAAACAAAGGGGCCTCTGTAGGGGGTCCCTTTACTAATGGTATAATAATATAAATGACTTAAAGGAGAAGACAATTTGTGATTTATTATAAAGATGGAGATTTACTCAAATCAGACTGTACTGTAATTATGCACCAAGCTAACTGTTTTAGCACTATGGGTGCTGGCATTGCAAGACAAATAGCCTTTCTTTATCCGGGTGCTGAAAGAGCTGACAGAGAGCACCCTTGTTCTCCCAAAGGTAGGCTTGGAAGTTTCTCTTATTCAGAAGAAAAAGACTTCACTGTTGTCAATTTATATGGGCAATTTTCTTTTGGACCAGGGAGACAAACAGACTACAGAGCCTTGCAGAATGCTATTGACAAATTCTTTACTCATGCAAAAGAAAGCAACATAGACTTATCTAAAGTAGGAGTGCCATTTAATTTAGGTTCAGGTTTAGCAGGTGGAAGATGGTCAATTGTAGAAAGAATACTTAAAGAAGAAAGCGATAAGCACGGAGTTGACATTTATGTTTACAAACTTCAATAAGGAGGCTGACTATTAATGGAATTAAACAAATTAATACTGAAGGATGATTTAATACAACTAACAACACAAGCTCCTTTATTAGAACAAATTACTAGAGAGTTTACTGAGTATACATTACATTCAGAGGGAGACATACATTTATATAAATTTGAACCGTTGCCAAACATGTGTTTTGCACTTAGGGCTCTTTTGGCAAAGTACAAAAAGATATTCTCTGCTGAAGATGAAGTATTGAAGATTCTTGCAGAGCAAACTAAGCTAACAACAATGCCTGTTCTCTCATTGTACGAAACTGGGAAGCATGTTAAAATTTCATGTCCTCCTTTAAATTACTATTTGGGGTTAGTTTCTTCTGTTGGGGCAGCCAGCAAAGGGATGAATGTTTACACAGTTCCCATTGCTAGAGCTTTTGATGTAGTAAGAGCTGCTGAGACAACTCATAATTTCTTACCATCATTCTTCATTTCTAAAAGCTTAAGAAATGAAATAGTTAAGCCTTTAAAAGGTTTTGACGGGACAATTGCTTCACTGTTCAGCATTCCCATTGAAGAACTTCATGCAGCAAGTTCTGCCTACAGAGTAAAGCCTGAAAATTTCAACGATATGGGGTATAAGTCTGTTGGTGACTTTTTAGTTACTCAGCCAAGAAGATATATTGATAAAACAAAGATCACCTCACATAAAGATTTAGAATATAGAGAACCCTTGAACTTGATAGGAAAGATAGTTGATAAGAAGCTTGTTTACTACAAGCACGCCATGTTTACAATTCAAGTAGGAAATACTAAATTTGAGTCTATATTTTATAATAGATCATGGATGGCAGACAAGTTTGAATTAGGTGACGAAGTGTTAATTATGGGAGAGTATCAAGGAAAAGGGAAAATTGCAGGGCAGTCTTTAGAGTCTCTTCTTGAAGCTCAAGCGTTAGACATTGTTCCCATTTACTCTCAGTCAGCAAAGAACAAAATTACATCTAAGCTTATTTTGAATGTTGTATATGAAGCTTTGGAAAGAATTAGACCTTATATGGATGAGCTTACTCCATACATTGATCCTAATGAAGTAGACATGTCTATAGCAGAAGCTCTTAATGAAATGCATTTCCCCTCATCATCAGAAAGCTATATAAAAGCTTTAGAGACATTAGCCTTATACGAATTAATTTATCTCCAATTGAAGATAATTAATAGGAAAGCAACTGAGACGAAAGACAAGGGATTACAAATGCCTAACAAGTCAAATGGTTATTTCTCAGCAATGATTTCAAGCTTGCCATGGAAACTGACGCCAGCTCAAGAAAGTGGACTAAAACAAATTGACAACTATATGAGCACTGACACTTCCGAACAAGTCTTACTTAGTGCCGATGTTGGTTCTGGAAAAACGACTATAGCTCAATTAGCATGTATGCAAGCGTTAGATAATGGACACCAAGCTGTCTTGGCTGCACCTACTGAGATTCTTGCAAGACAACTATATGACTCTTTTAAAAAGGTAATAGCTAAAATGCCAGACAATTTCAGGCCAACTATTGCTTTCATGGGTGGAAAGATGAAAGCAAAAGAGCGCAGAGAGCTCCTCAAGTATATTAAAACTGGAGACATTGATTTTATTGTAGGAACACATTCAGTATTAAATGATAAAATTGAATTTAGAAGTTTAGGTTTAATCATTGTGGATGAACAGCAGAAGTTTGGTTCTGCTCAACGTGAAGCTTTACTGAACGTAAGAACTGATGGAAGGAAACCTGACTTGATAGCTCAAACAGCTACTCCTATTCCAAGATCTACAGCACAAGCTTTCTATGGAGACATCAACTTGATCTCCTTATATGGGAAACCTGAAGGGAGAATAGAAATTGAAACCAAATGGATAAAAGAAGACCCTAAAATAATTACAAAAGACGAGGATTATTCAATGTGGAAGGACATTATGAAAGAGGTTAAAAAGGGTCATCAAGTTTTCGTAGTTGTCCCAATGGTGTACGAATCTAAGAAAATGGATAGTGCAAGTGTTGAAGGGGCATATAAAGATTTGAAAAAAATACTACCTGAAGCGAGAATAGGTTACACTCACGGTTCTTTGAAGAAAGATGATAAACAAGGAGCTATGGATGAGTTTAGAGAAGGGAATTTAGACATCTTAGTCGCCTCTACAGTTGTCGAGGTCGGAGTTGACGTACCTAACGCCACACGTATTGTTATTCTATCTGCAGACAGGCTTGGGGCAAGTTCACTTCACCAAATAAGAGGACGTGTTGGTCGTTCTAATCTCCAGTCAATCTGTTACCTTGTATCTGAAGGGAAGACTGCTACAAGTAAAAAGAGATTGCAAGCTTTAGTCGACTTTACTGATGGGTTTGAGATTGCTAAGGTTGATTTAGAAACTCGTGGACAAGGTGACTTGTTTGGATTACGCCAAGCAGGTGAGTCTAGTTTGAGATTTAGCAACTTAGTTGACCACTCTAAACTGATTTCACGTGCTCAATTAATTGCAAAGTCAATTTACGAAGGTCCACATATGAAGGTTGCATTAAATGACGCTCAAGCTATGCTTGGGCAAGAGGAGGAAATAAATTTATGATGGAATATTTAAGAATGTTTCTCATTTTCTTAAGAAAACAAGACAACAAATCTGACTTGAAAGTCCCTTTTATTTACACATTGATGATTATTTGTACAGTAAGCATTGTTGCAGGAGTGATTTTTGATTTATTTATTCCGTTTAATTTCTTCACAAATATGCTGCGAGGCTCCATTGCAGTTATTGCTGGGTTTTCAATGGCCTCTTCTGTCTACTTGCTTTGGGTAAAATATAAAAGAAGAAAGACCTCTGAAGATAGACATTATCAACCTATCCGCAAAAGATTTTCATTCAGGCAAAGAGTGAACATCTCTATAGTGTTAGGAACAATTATTGGTCTGTATGTACTGTTAACCAGTAAGCCAAGCCCAACTTATTCACTCAAAGCTTCTGTTCTAATAATGACTATCATTTTGTTGTTGTGTTTCTCTAGAAGAGGGAGAGATGAGTTCTTAAAAGACATCTATAACATACCAGACATTAGAGATCTGGAGTTTATGAAGAAGTCCAATGAATTTAAGCAGAGCCACAAGAACTCTAAGGAAAGAACATAAATCTCAATTGACAAATGGTATAATAACTATATACACAATTAGGGGAGAGAGAATATATGAGTCACTTAAATGAAGAGACAATAGCTAAAGCTATAAGCGATCCAGAGTTTAGCTTTATAGAAACTTTTGCTGATGCGACTGAGTCAGCAAAGGTTACAAGGGAAATGACAAGACTCCTTTTCCTTCATAGAAATTACAGGAAACAATTGAAGATGAGAGAAAGGGAGAGAGTTGTGTTAAGTAATAAGCTTGACAAGAAAAGACGTGATGCTTATATTAAACACAGTGAAACTTCAGCAACAGAGAAGACAAAGGCAGTCTTAGTGGAAATTGACACAGAAAAGGAAAAGTATGATTTAGATATAATCGATCAGAAGATTAAAGAGTTGTCAAGAGAGATGACCTCTATAAAGTTGGAAATTGATACTTACAAGGCAATTAGTTACAATTTAAGAACTGAAATGGGGTCCTTCTAGTGAACTTTTTAAAGAGGAACATATCAGACATTATCTTTATCATTGTCGCATTAATTATATTCATGATACTGACAATGAACTTTTCATTGTTATATATTAGAGGAGATTCAATGTATCCTTCTTATAGCAATGGAGATATATTAATCTTAAATAAAGAAAAAACAGTCACAAATGGGGACATTATAGTATTTGAGTCCCCAGAGAGCTGGCTTTCTGAGTCTAGCACATTCATAAAAAGAGTTATTGCTCAAGAAGGTGATTTAGTTGAGATCACAAAAAATAGTATCACTGTTAATGGAGAAGTCTTAAATGTAAAGAAAGAAGATTGTGAAGAAGTTCAAGAGAACTCATTTGTAATAGTTGGACCTAATTACTTAACGTTGGGAGATAATCACAATAGAAGTAATGATGGTGTTAGTCAATACTGCAAAGGAAATGAAGAATTTCTCGTTAGTGAAGATTCGATTGTCACCAATGGGAAACAGTTTTTACTAATAGGAGGTTGGTTTGATTGAGCAACAAGTTAGTTTTCATTATGGCAGATTCTGAGGCGTATCTCAGAGATGAAGTTTCAAGAATAAGTAAGGAGTGGGGATTCAAACCTTCCAACATAAAAACAACTGAAGACTGGAACCCGGCATTAATTAGAGGTTCTCTTTCTCTGTTTGGTGATGTATCAATGGTCCACTTAGACCTCTCAGATAAAAATAAATTAAAGAAGTTCGCTGATTTAATTAGCGATAAAAAGCAAAAACAGTTATTTGAAGGTAAGTGGTTTGGTCCAGGTTTAATTATTACATCTATTCACGCTCAAGGAGCGAAAAGGATAGAAAATTTAGTAATAAAGAGTAATGGAAAGGTCTTCAAGAAAGCTAAGCCTGCTGAAATGAAGAAAATACTGCTTAAAAGAGTCAATCTAAACAAAGAAACAGAAAGTTTTTTGAATGAATATGTTGGAGATGACTATCAAATATTGGTTTCCATCACAAATCAATTAGACGTTCTTTCTAAAGAGGAACAAAAAGCTCTAACAGTTGACGAATTAATTGTTAGATTGCCTAGTAAGCCTGGAGCTGTCCCTCCTTGGGAATTTGTGAATCCAATGTTAGAAGGGAATGCTAAACAGGCAATTGATTTATACGAGAGATGCGTTGAAGGAAGCCATGTGTTAGTTACAATGCAACTTGCACGAACTAAACTTCAATTGCTATACAGACTTAAGTTGCTTCAACTAGCTGGAGTATGGAAGTCAGATGAGCAGGCTAAGATATTGGGAGAAAGAAATGGCCCTAATATTTGGATAACTGCAAATGTTTCTAAAAAATTAAATCTTAAGACTGCTGAGTATCTTGCTAAGCTAGCCTTAAAAACTGAAGCGGGATTAAAGGGTCACTCAAACGTAAACCCTCATGTTTTATTTAAAAATTTTATAGCAGCAGCATGCTTATCAATAAAACACAATCAAGAGTTACCATTAGACATATAAGGGGGAAGTTCAACGAATGTTTACTATTGCACACCTATCTGACTTACATCTTGGATATTCTTCAGGACGTAAGAAAGTAGATGAAAATGGATATAATGTAAGAGAAAATGATGGATATGTTGCTTATCATAGAGTGATTGATCAAATAATAGAAGAGAAGGTAGATGCTGTTCTTGTTGCTGGAGACTTCTTCCATTCACCAAGACCTAAAAATCATACAATACTTATTGCGCAAGAGGGTCTGCGAAGACTTGCCGCCGAAGGCATTAAAGTTTATATCTTAGCAGGAAATCATGATGCTACAGACATTAGAGCAGAGGTTCCATCAAGTAGATTACTTAATGAGCCTGGAAGTGGGATTTATTCTTATTCAGATCCATATGTACTTAAGGAAGTTCATCCAGGTATATTCATTCATTTTGTATCGCACCATGCCTTTTTAGAACAGAAAGAGACAATGGCAAAAATAAAATTGGTTGATGACGCTGTTAATATATTAGCAAGTCATGGTTCTTGTTATGATACTAACGTTGGAGAAATATTGAGAACACCCAATGAGCCTAGGGAGGTTGTTATTCCTCAAGCAATTATGGATATGCCCTGGGATTACACTCTCTTAGGACACATACATGAAAGAGGTTGGATTGCTAGCAAGGATGGCAAGACTGACACTTCCGGAAGGAAACAATTCTACAATGGATCGTTATTACGAAGAGGCTTTGCTGATAAGGCCTGCAAAAATGGACGTGGATGGACCAAGTGGACAATCAATGAAGACAAGTCTATTGATTACAAAATGTTTACTATTCAAGAAAGAGAACAGTTAGATCTTGAACCAATTGACGTTAAGGGCAAAAAAACAAAAGATGTTGAAGCGGAAATCATTAAACAACTTAAGAGCATTGACAAATACATGGAAAATAAATATGGTGAGATAACTTTAGAAAACGCTCCTATAGTTAGACAGACTCTTGTAGGAGTAAATGCGATCACCAGGTTGTCCTTAAATTTACAAAGATTCAATCAGTTCACACACAAGTACTTACATCACAACTTCAAGGTTGTTCCGGACACAGAAGACATAAATGTTAGTGATGTTGTCTCAGTTGACTCATTAAACAACAGTGATATTGTTGTAGTCTTTAAGGAGTGGAACAAAGCTAACGATAATCTGTTCAACTTTGAAAAGGACTTAAAGGAAAGCATAGTAGAAACTGCTAAAACAAATCTTGAAATAGCAAGAGATGAGTTACTAACAAAAGACTAAGGGTTGATTATATGTATTATGAAATCATTAAAGATAACCAAACAATAGCTATTGGTTTAAGTAAAGGGGAGTTAAATCAATGGCTGATTGATTGCTGCCAAGAGCTAAATGGTGATAGCAAGGAAAGCTTCAAAAAATCTTTAACAGGAAAAGTTTTAAATGATGAGGAATTTGAAGACTATATTTACGACAATGATCTCCCATTGCCAAAAACTTTTGTCTTTGGCAATTACATTATAACAATAAAAGAATTTAATCCTTTTTACAATTAAAGCCTCTCTTATGCAAAATGGGGTTCCGGCTCCATGTAAAGCAAAAAAAAGGCAATTGTCCTTTAGGGGGAGAAGGTGAGCACTTCAACACAGAACAAGAGGCGCAACAATATGCTGATAGAATTAATGAAAAACAACACTCGCTTTTGCCAACTAATGGAGACCTGCAAAGGAATGCATTTGACAACTATTATGACGAGGTTACAGAAGATGGACTTCAAACACATAGTCCATTATTCGACAACTCGTCATACATTGAAGATGATGTAGTGAGAAAAGTGTTTGAAGATAAGTTCGGCAAGAATTCTTATTTTGTAGAGGTTAGAGAAAGTGATACACCTTTAAGCTATTCTTTCAATTCAACAAGTGAAGGTGCTTATGGGCCTTATCAAGAAGTATTAAGAAATATGCCTGAAGACTATAATTTATTGCTGAAGTGAAAGATTATGACGATCATATGTCATATAGCTTAGATTCTACATCTGAGGCTGCCCTAGAACCCTATGTAACGAAAGCAAACAGTTTAGATGACCCATCTAAAGTATTAAATTCAGATGGTGACTTTAAACCTGAGTTTAGAAAGGCTCTTAACTCTCACTTAGCAAAAAAGGCTGCAGGCAACCCTATAAAAACATTCTTTGGCAAGAAGTTGAGAAAAGTGGCTGACCCTTATGATGGCGCTAAATTTATTGATGAATATGTAAAATAATAGATCACTTGATAAAAGCTCTTATTAAATTAAGGGCTTTTTTTGTTTGCCGAGATTGCTGGGAAATTGACGCACAAAAAAACACCTACTAAATCTCTTAGAACTGCGCTCTAAGAGCGGCCGCTATGATGCGCTAGTCCCAACGTATCTAGCGGCCGTTTTTTGTAATAAATTCGTAAAAAGCGATAAAAAGCCGCTTCATGAACAACTGACCGTGAGAGATGCTTTTCTGAGGAGAACGGAGAAGCTCTAGATGTGTAGTTGTCCTCTACATGAACATTTATTATTTCTGATAGAAGGGTCCCCGGACTCCAAATCTCAGCTTTCACTGTATTCTAAAAGGCTAACTAAGCTAGCAGGTAGACAGGTTAGCATAATTGTTACAGTCTATATTTTTTTAAAATGGTTAGATACTACGGTATGTGGTCAATTGTTGCTATGGTTTTTGAATACTTATTTGAAAAAGTAAGTTGTTAATGTTTGTAATGAAAAACATTCCTTCTATGTTGAATTTTTGAAAAACAAGTTATTGTTAAAGTAAATGCCAACTTAATAATTGTTTTGATTATAGTAGGAAAGCCCGTTAGCAGTATTTTAAATAGTGTTAATTATAATCATAACAATCTATGTTTTTATAAAGGAGCTTTAGCTCCGGCGGAGGGGCGAGTTTTGGTTCTCGCCCCTCCTAGTGAAAGGTTGGTCCGGAGGAAAACTACTATTAGTTTTCCTACCCGGGAATTTGTGATTTTCCATAAGTTACCGCTTATATATATAAAATAACAATTAAGGCTAACTTAGAAAGCAATATAGATATTAAATAGCATTTAAGGTGAACACGAAGAGCATTGTTATATGTATAATGTTCTACATGTTCACTTTTGACCTTTAAAGATTGTAATAGTTACAGTCTTGGGAACAGCGGTAAGAAGTGTTCACCCCTCCAAAAGTTGATAAGCTCAACGTTTTGCCGCCTTTTAATTCAAAATTTAAGTTTTAAAATATTTTTAAAAGGTGAACACGAAGAGCTTTATCCCCTGAACACAAGTAAAGTGTTCACATCGTGTTATTACAATAAAAATACTGATTAAATTAGTCAAAATATAACGATTTACATTAAGATGCTATATGTTCATTAATCAACGTAGAGTGCAAGGCATAAACATTTAGTGGTGAACACGAACTATATTATGGTTGAACACGAGCAATGTGTTCATATTGGTATAATAGTAAAGGGAGGATGAAATGATGAATATAAGTGAAAAACAAGATAAATTAAAAATAATAGAAAACTATGAGAAATGGATTTTAGAAATAGAAGGTTTGACGGAGTGGTCAGGAAGTTTAAGTATGAAAACACATCCAATTCATGGTGAAGAAAAAGAAAGAATAAATCAAATTAATATCTATAAGAAAACAATTGAGCACCTAAAAAGTGAACAGGAGAAATTTGACACAAATAAATTATATTTAACTGAAATAATAAAAAAAGAAAGACCTAAGTTTGGTTCAAATAATTTAATACTCGCACCTGTAGGAAGTGGAAAAACATATTTAATAAAAAGTCTAATGAAAGAGGGACCAAAGAAAATTTTAATGTTGGTTTCAAATACTGCACTCAAAAACTCCATATCCCCCGATGATAATGAAATAAAAATCAAAAGAGGAGATAGAACTTATACTACCCAAAACAGAGTAATATATGGTGAAGGTGATTTAAAAATTCATGTAATGACCTATGCTGAGTTTGGGGAGAGATTGAGACCACACAAAGATTTTGCAAAAGAATTCCATCAGATATTTTGTGATGAAATCCACTCCTTGCCAAGTTATCAAAGTATCAAAGATTCAGGAGGGCTGGCCTTGGCTCAAAGCTTCCTTTTTGATAAACATGAAGATA
>JGI24708J26588_10002052_pt1 | contig 15489 bp, 9 predicted proteins | sample BioPla1DNA2_FD_26588 | JGI IMG/M metagenome (IMG submission 26588) | reverse complement strand
TAATTCGATATTCAGATGCACTATTTAATAGCGGCCGATCACTATCAATCAATCCATATGGATTATCAAAATTCACTCCAATTTCATACAAGGCGCTACCATTCATCTGTATGCTACCATACATATCAGCAATTATGTGCTCTCCATCATGATTATAGCCACTAAAATTCAATCTAGCAGGGATATCAAAATCAGCATCAATGTAGACCCCATTTAGACCATTGATCACAGCTTCCTTGTCAGAAGCATTGGCCACCGTAAATTTCATCTCTAATCCAGAATATTGATCCCTATAGGTACAGATTTTATCCCCCGGGCTGTCATTGGCTTCTCCCCACTTGCTCAGTCCCAACTCTCCCCAGCTGATTTTAGTATGGATGTTTTCTTCCGTCATGGATTCTAGCTTCCTACTCGTCATCCATAGTCCTTCTTCATCTGCATGAAGTTGATATTGATAATTTTTCTTATACCCTCGAAAGGGCATATAAGCTACTTTTTCATTACTGATATTTACCCGGTTAAATCCCTGGATCCTAACCGCTGGGATGGGGGTATCATTTTCCACTATTGTCGTCGTCACTTTGTCTGGTCGAAATATTTTCTTGCTATTAAATTCTGTATGTTCCCCAATCCGATCAATCTCAGATAAAAGTTGATTGATTTCTTCTTGAATTGCTTGTCGGTCTTCTAAGGTATTCACACCATTGGCTGCCTGAACAGATAGTTCTTCTATACGGTGAATCATATCCTGGACTTCATTCAGAGCCCCTTCTGCCGTCTGACATAGGGATATGCCATCCTGAATATTTTTATTAGCCTGTTCCCTGTTCCAGTCCCCGAATCTGACTTCGCATCTTTTCTGAGATTGTAAGACCTGCAGCATCGTCTGCTGCCTGATTGATCCTAAAACCTGAGGAAAGTTTCTCCATAGATTTGCTTCGCCTTTTATTCACTTTTTTCATATTATTATTGGTATTCAATGCTAACAAATTATGCTGTATGATCATTTGGTCACCATCCATAGAAAAGAAATCCTTGGAATTCTTAAATTTATTCTCTATAGGTATATCGGACTATTCAATAAAAATGATTAGAGTTTTCTGAACTTTTTGGAACTTGTTACAATCCCTAACTATACTTATATATAAGATACAGAATTATAAAATCNATAAAACTTAGAAAATTCCGTTGAAAATTCCATTGATAATTTCAATTTCTATATGAAAANAAGCCATTCCCGAACCTCCGGAAATGGCTAATTTTCTGACTTTTCTTTATTAGCAGCTCGTAGGGGAATCGAACCCCTGTTTCCGCCGTGAGAGGGCGGCGTCTTGACCCCTTGACCAACGAGCCGTAAGAACATAGATTATAATATACCAAATCAGCGAAAAATGCAAGAGGTTTTTAAATATTTTTTTGAATTGTTTTATCAATTACAAAAATTTATAGCAAAAGCTTGGAATCGGCTACTTATACGGATTCCAAGCTTTTAATTTTAACTTACTAGCTTTTTATTTTGACTTACTATAAGAAATCCAACAATGACATCTGGTTGGACTGAGGTAGATCCCCCAATAATCCCAGTCTTGCCATGGTATCCACCACCGTGGAACTTACCTTACAGCGAATCTTAAAATCATCTCTGGATAAGAAGGGACCATGTTTTGCTGCCTCTACCACCCCATCTGCTGCCTTATCTCCTAGGCCATCGATGGTACTTAAGGAAGGCATCAACTTGCCATCAATAATCTGGAAATGATGGGCTTTGGCCGAATAAACATCGATGGGAAGGAATTCAAATCCTCTAGCATACATTTCCTGAACGATCCGCATATCCTTAAAGGTATCTTGTTCTTTCTTGGTAAGGGTGTTACTCCGTCTCTTATAGTCGGCCATATGCTCTTCTAATTTCGCCCGTCCCTGACACATCAACTCATAGTTAAAGGCCGAAGCTCGGATACTAAAATAGGCCGCATAATAGGCCAAAGGATAATAGACCTTAAAATAAGCGATACGGAAGGCCATCATAACATAAGCCGCCGCATGGGCTTTCGGGAACATGTACTTGATCTGCTTACAAGACCAGATATACCAATCCGGTACACCTGCAGCCACCATAGCTTCCTCCATATCCGGAGTTAAGCCCTTACCCTTACGAACACTTTCCATGATTTTGAAGGCTTTTCCCGGCTCCACTCCGGTTGCAATCAGGTAGGTCATAATATCGTCTCGGGTACAGATGGCAGTTGCCAGGGTACATTTTCCTGCCTGTATCAGAGTCTGGGCATTGTTCAGCCACACGTCCGTACCATGGGAAAGACCAGAGATTCTTACCAAGTCAGAAAATGATTTGGGCTTAGTATCCTTAACCATCTGCATAACAAAGTCCGTTCCAAACTCAGGGATTCCAAGGCAGCCCAGCTCACATCCATCAAGGTCCTGTGGGCTTACCCCTAAGGCACTGGTATCTCGGAACAAGGACAAGACCTTTTCATCATCCAGTCGAATCTTCTTAGCATCTATTCCAGTCAGATCCTCCAACATTCGTATCATGGTGGGATCATCGTGTCCTAGGATATCCAGTTTTAATAAGTTATGGTCAATGGAATGGTAGTCAAAATGTGTGGTAATGGTCTTTGTGTTCATATCGTTGGCCGGTCTTTGCACCGGGGTAAAGGAGTAAATGTTCTCCCCATGGGGCAGGACGATAATTCCACCTGGATGCTGTCCTGTGGTTCTTCTGATACCAACACAACCCTGTACCAGCCGATCGATTTCCACATTCCTTTTATAAATGCCTCTTTCCTCAAAATAATTTTTTACATAACCAAAGGCCGTCTTTTCCGCCAAGGTACCGATGGTACCTGCTCGGAAGGTATATCCTTTGCCAAATAGTACTTCCGTATAATCATGAGCCCTGCTCTGGTATTCACCGGAGAAGTTCAAGTCAATATCCGGCTCCTTATCCCCATTAAAACCAAGGAAGGTTTCAAATGGAATATCATGTCCATCCTTCATCAGAGGCTGTCCGCAGTCAGGACATAGGCGATCCGGCATATCACATCCGGAACTACCCCCATATTTTTTTACTTCCTCGGAATCAAAATCGGAAAAATAACAATTGGGACAATAATAATGAGGAGCCAAAGGATTTACCTCCGTAATCCCTGCCATGGTCGCAACAAAGGAGGAACCTACGGATCCACGGGATCCTACCAGATAACCATCCTCATTGGACTTCCATACCAATTTCTGAGCGATAATATACATTACGGCGAAACCATTGCTGATAATGGATTTTAGCTCATGCTCCAAGCGATCTTTTACTGGCTTGGGAAGATTGGGTCCATACATGGAATGGGCCTTCTCATAACAGATATTTCTTAAGTCTTCATCGGAGTTTTCTAAGACTGGAGGACATTTATCCGGACGGACTGGGGATATCTTTTCAATCATATCGGCAATCTTATTGGGATTGGTGATTACCACTTCTTCTGCCTTTTCCCTACCTAGGTAGGAAAACTCCTCCAACATTTCCTCCGTGGTTCGAAAATACAAGGGAGGCTGGTTGTCTGCATCCTTAAATCCTTTTCCAGCAAGAATAATCCTTCGATAGATTTCATCCTCCGGATCTAGGAAATGGACATCACAGGTTGCCACCACTGGTTTATTAAACTCTTCTCCCAGTTTGACAATTTTTCGATTAATCTCTCTTAAATCCTCTTCGGAATTGATACTACTTTCATCCCCACGATCACTTCGAAGCATAAACTCATTGTTCCCAATGGGCTGTATCTCCAGATAATCATAGAAATCCACCAGCCTTGTTATCTTATCCTGGGATTCATTTTTCAGGACTGCCCGGTAAATCTCACCGGCCTCACAGGCGGAACCAAGGATGATTCCTTCCCTGCACTCCATCAAAAGACTCTTCGGAATCTTAGGTCTTTTATGAAAATATTCAATATGGGATAGGGAAACCATCTTATAAAGGTTCACCCTACCGATATCATTTTTCGCCAGTAAAATGGCATGGTATGAGGGAAGTTTTTTTATGGCTTCTGGGGAAAGCTTCCCTAACTTATCGATATCGTCTACATTGAAAATATCTCGCTCTTTTAACATTTCAATTAATTTTACAAAGATTTCTGCGGTTGCTCCCGCATCATCCACGGCCCTATGATGATTTTCTAGGGTAATTCCCAGTGCTTTTGCAACGGTATTTAATCGATAGCGGCTTAACTCTGGGAGTAAGATTCTGGACAAACCTACGGTATCAATCACCGTAAAATCGATCTCCGTTCCCAATCGTTCTGCATTTTTTTGAATAAAGCCCACATCAAAGGAAGCATTATGAGCCACCAAACTAGATCCTTGGCAAAATGCTAGAAACTCCGGCAGCACCACTTCTATGGTAGGGGCATCCATAACCATAGAATCGGAAATGCCGGTAAGCTGCTCGATCTTATAGGGAATGGGTACTTCTGGATTGACAAAGCTGGAGTACTTGTCCACAATCTCACCATGGACTACCTTTACCGCACCAATTTCAATAATCCGGTCATTGCTTTGACTAAATCCCGTGGTTTCGATATCAAAGACCACAAAGGAATCATCAAGGCTTTGCCCCTTACTATGAAGAACTACTTCCTGGATATCATCCACCAGATAGGCTTCCATTCCATAAATCACTTTGAATTCCTTAGCCCTCTTTTGCTCATTTTCATCGGCATAATCCTTGGGGTTTAAGGCATGATTTGCCTCTGGGAAGGCCTGTACCACACCGTGGTCGGTAATGGCAACTGCCTTGTGTCCCCAGGCAAAGGCTCTTTTCACCAGAGTTTTTACATTTACCACAGCATCCATATCACTCATCTGGGTATGGGCATGGAGTTCCACTCTTTTCATCGGTGCCTTATCTACTCTGGATGTGGTAAAATCTTGAATGGTCTTAATTCCAACCACAGATCCAATGGTGATATCCCGTTCAAAAGTATCCATCTGGGCGATCCCTTTGAGCATATAAAAACCACCCTTGCGAAGTTGGGAGGTTATCTCCTCTACCTCCAAGGTTTTAACAAAGATTTTAACTTTAATGGAATCCGTAAAGTCCGTCATTACGAAGGANATNACTGTTTTCTCATTCCTGATATCCCTGGTCTCCATCATGATTAATTTCCCTTTGATGATGACCTCACCGATTTCGGCTAAGATATCCGCAATGGGAATCGTATTTCCCTCAAAATTTCGACCATAGATTAGGGAAGGATCACTGGGCAGCTTACGATAAGTCCTTCTGGCCTTTTCATAGACAGTCTTTTCCCTAGCTTTTCTTTCCTCACTCTTTTTATTCCCAACTTGGCTATTCTGAGTCGGGCTAGTAAGATTTTGCCCACCAGTATTTAAACCAACCGCCACTTCTCCATAGGCAGAGGCTCCTGCTGCCAGCCCTTCTCCATTTCCACTGGTCTGAGCATTGGCTTCTTCCTCCTGTGAAGCAGATGCCATTAACCTTAATCGCATCCGTTCTTTATACTGGGCAACCTCATCGACTTCTTCTTCCTTCGGTTCCAGGTATTCAAAGCTCACCTGGACCCCATAATCAAATCGCTCCCGGAACAAGATCTCTAAGTATTCTTTCAGCTTAGGGGTCTTATCCTTAATGACACAGTTATCGGTCACCCCAATACGCATCTCCATCCCCTCGATTTGGATGTCNGCNTTGGCAAGGATCATATAATTGACTAGACTTTCTTCCCTTAATTCNTCCAAAATGGTATCCCGATACATGGGAAATAAGTTGGCCAAATCATATTGAGCCGACAGTTCAAACTGTGGTTTTAGGATCGCTTTNTTTTTGGTATGTAAAAATAGCTGTTTATTTAATAAGTCTTGCATTTTTATAATTTGTGGTCGGTCTATCAGGTGAGTACTTTTTATACAGATATATAGTGTCTTCGATTTTTTTGAGGCAACCACTCTGGTTACCTCAACATCTTCATATAAGCTGGTTAACTCCTGATTTGCAGATAAACCCACAAATGCATCAAAGAATAACATTATTTCTTCCTCCCTTTAGAGGCTATCTATTTCTCCCAATTCAGAAGTTCTTCCCTCAATACNTGTANTAGTTCTTTCTCTGGTACCTTCCGAACAATCTGACCCCCCTTGATTAATAGGCCTTCTCCACGACCTCCAGCGATTCCGATATCGGCCTCACGAGCCTCTCCCGGTCCATTGACCGCACAACCCATGACAGCCACCTTGATATCCAAATCAATATCACTGACCATATCCTCTACATCGGAGGCCAATTGAATTAAATCGATTTGGGTTCTTCCACAAGTGGGACAGGATACTACTTCAATGCCACCTTTTCTAAGACCCAAGGTTTTTAATATCAATTTGGCTGATTTAATTTCCTCTACGGGATCTCCTGTTAAGGATACTCGTATCGTATCTCCTATTCCTTGGTAAAGAATCATACCAAGACCCAGGGCTGATTTGATATTGCCACCGGTGATGGTTCCAGCCTCGGTAATCCCCACATGAAGTGGATAATTGGTCTTATTTGCAATCAACTCATGGGCTTTTACACACATTAATACATCCGAGGATTTGATACTAATGACCAACTGATCATAATCCATATCCTCAATTCTCTTTACCTTATCCAGGGCAGATTCCACCAGACCTTCTGCTGTTACCCGGCCATACTTTTCGATTAAATGTTTCTCTAAGGAACCACTATTTACTCCCACACGGATAGGGATATTTCTTTCCTTAGCAACCTGAACAACTGCCCGTAACTTTTCATCCCCTCCGATATTCCCGGGATTTATGCGAATCTTATCGGCACCATGTTCCATGGCTGCGATGGCCAGTCGATAGTCAAAGTGGATATCAGCAACCAAAGGAATCCGAATATTCTTCTTAATCTCGAAAAAGGCCTTGGCTGCCTCCATGGTGGGTACAGCACAACGAATGATATCACAGCCCACATCCGTAAGGCGATTGATTTGTTCTATGGTTTCCTTGGCATTTTCCGTTCTTGTATTAGTCATGGACTGGATTAGAACCGGATTACCTCCACCGATGACCCGATCACCAATCCGAATTTTTTTCGTTTGATTTCTATGCATACAATCACCTTTCTCGGTCTTTTAGATCCTATGACTTCCTAGTCAAATCCAATAAAACTAAATATCTTATCCTAGTATCCTGTCATCAAAGGAAAATTACTTTCTAACTTTTCCATCTAAAACTATATAATCATACTAGTAACCTGTAATCAAAGGAAATTACTTTCTAACTTTTCCATCTAAAACTATATAATCATACTAGTAATCTGTAATCAAAAAAATTACTTTCTAACTTTTCCATCTAAAACTATATAATCATACTAGTAACCTGTAATCAAAGGAAATTACTTTCTAACCAAAAATATTCCGTATATCATTAAACAATACAAAGACCATCAATACCATCAAGGCAGCCATACCGACTAGATGAACCATGGCTTCCTTTTCCTTGGGTACTGGTTTTCTTCGAATAGCTTCAATTAATAGGAATACCAATCTACCACCATCCATGGCTGGAATGGGCAGTAAATTAATTACCCCTAGGTTGGCACTAATCATAATACTAAACTGCATCAGATTTAGAACAATGACCTTAAGACCATATTCCTTGGAACCGTCAACCACTTGACCTACATAGTTTACGATACCAACCGGTCCTGCTAGATCATCCAGACCTAATTTTCCTCGGATGAGAAAACCAATGCTTTTAATGGTACTGGTTATGTTAAATTTCACCTCATGATAGCTGTATTTGATTACTTCAAGTGGGGATAAATCCTGATAACTAAAGCCCCAGCCAATCCCAATTCCGCTGGCATATAGCTTTGGTGTTACAGTAACTTCCTTAATTTCCCCATCACGTTCATATTTTAAAGATACTGGTTCTCCCGTTAAAGGAAATTGATTTAAGTAATTGGATAGATCATCACCGCTTTTTACTGTGACTCCATTAATTTCAACTATGGTATCCCCAATCATTAGACCACTCTCAGCCAAGGGAAAATCCTCTGTCACAGCCACTAAGGTGGCTTTCCCTAGTCCTGGCTCATAATTACATCCCAGAAGATAGGTTTCAAGTTTTGCTGGAACAATGGACGTGGTTCCTATTTTTCCATCTCTTTCATAAGTAACTTCAATGGGAACTCCCTCTTGGATCGGATTAAAATAAAATTCCATATCCATCTCCCTTAGTAGATGGATGGATTTTCCATTGATTTTCTTAATCATGTCCCCTTCCATCAATTTTCCCTCAGCAGGTGAATTTCCTCTAACTTTTACTACCTGGGGAAGATCAATTCCTTCGGCTCCTACCACAATCAATGCTAAGATAAATGCTAAAACAAAGTTAAAAAAGGCTCCGGCAAAGATTACAGAGAATCTGGCCCAGACCCCTTTCTTATGAAATGCTCCTTCATCTTCTACAGTTTCGTCTTCTCCAAGCATCATACAGGATCCACCAAAGGGAAAAATCTTAAGAGAATATCTGGTTCCACCTTTTACAAAACTGGCAATCCTAGGTCCCAGACCAACGGAAAACTCCGTAACGGTAATTCCGTTTTTCTTTGCCAGTAAAAAATGTCCTAATTCATGTATAATGATAATAATACCTACAACAAGTATAGCAACTAATATATTCATCTAATCAAATCCTTTCTATCATCTGATAGGCGATAGGACAATCCATCTACCAGAAATCTCCTTTTTCAACAATTCCTTTTACAAAATCATATGTTTCTTCTTCTACATTCAGAATTTCATTCAAGGAGGGGTTGGCGATTTTCTTATGCTGATTCATGGCCTCTTGGATTAGGGCTGGAATCGATAAGAATCCAATCTCATTTCTTAAAAATGCAGATACTGCCCATTCATTGGCAGCATTATAAACCGTAGGCATACTTCCGCCCATACGTCCTGCCTCATAGCCCAGACGTAAACCATAAAAGGTCTCCATATCTGGTTCTTCAAAGGTTAGTTGCTTTAATTTAATAAAATCAAGTCTTTCTCCATGCTTCATTTCCATTCTCCTTGGGTAGAACAAAGCATATTGAATAGGAATTTTCATATCTGGCAATCCCAATTGAGCGATTACACTTCCATCCTCATATTCTACCATGGAATGAATAATACTCTGTGGATGTACCACTACCTGAATTTTATCAATTTCCATATCAAATAACCAGGCTGCTTCCATAACCTCCAGCCCTTTATTCACCATGGTAGCAGAATCTATGGTTATCTTTTGACCCATAGCCCAATTGGGATGCTTTAATGCATCCTGTAAAGTAACAGTTTCTAAATCTTCTCTCTTTTTTTGACGAAAAGGCCCCCCGGAAGCCGTTAAAATAATCTTAGATGCCTTCTTCCAATCCTCACCATTGAGGGATTGAAAAATAGCAGAATGTTCGCTATCCACTGGCAATAGGGAAACCTTCTTTTCCTTCACTAAGGGCATAATTAGATGACCTGCCGTTACCAAGGTCTCCTTATTGGCAAGGGCAATATCCTTACCAGCTTTGATTGCCTCTATGGTTGGTCTTATCCCGATCATACCTACCAAAGCAGTTACTACGGTATCTGCCTCAGCTAAGGTCGCACAGGCAATCAAACCCTCCATACCAGCCAACACCGAAATTTCGGTATCCTTCAAATTTTCTTTTAATTCTTTGGCTTTTTTCTCATCAAAAACACAAACCATACTGGGATGAAATTCTCTGGCTTGCTTTTCTAATAAGTCTATATTGCTACCTGCTGCTAAAGCCTTGATCTCCAATTCCGGATAATCCCTTACAATCTCTAAAGTTTGTGTTCCTATGGATCCCGTGGAACCTAATATGGCTAATTTTCTCATCTGTATCCTCCATGTTAGTCACCGCTGATTATGTAATAATGCATCTTAATACAATATTCATAAAAAGCACTTCTATTCACTAGTATAAAACCTTTTTAAATCTTTTAACATAAGTAATTTATGGGTGGTTTTTTAGACTCTCACTGTCAAATTCACCCATGTATTGATGATTCTTGTCTCCTTATAAAATCTGCGCCAAATAATAAACAATGGGCGCTGTAAATAGCATACTATCAAATCGATCTAAAATACCACCATGACCAGGAATTAATTTACCATAATCCTTGATATCATGGTTTCTCTTGATGGCAGATGCAGCCCAATCTCCAATTTGTGAAATCACACTGGAAGCCGCGCCAATAATTGCAAAGGCTAGTTTGGGATTTTGAACTCCACTGATATTCTTCCCAAATATGGAAGCATACAATAAACCAATCAGCGCTGCACCTACAATTCCACCGATACAGCCTTCCAAAGATTTTTTGGGACTCAATTTTGGTATTACCTTATGCTTTCCAATTAACATACCTACACAATAAGCACAGGTGTCCGATCCCCAGGCTCCAATAAAGATCAGCCATACTAGGTGTCTACCGTCCTCTAAAATCCTCACTTGATATATGTAGGATAACATAAGACAAACATAGAACAAAGCAAAATAAACGATGGCCAGTTGTTCAATCCGATATTTTGGAAAAGAAAATACATAGATAAACATTAAGGCCATTAAAAATAGGATAAATAATAGTAGGAAATACTCCTCTTTTTTAAAATAAAGAAGGGCAAAATAGACTCCCCCTGCAATATAGCCAGCGATTCCCGGTAATGTTTTATTCAATTTTATCACTCGGTACAACTCCATCATTCCAACAAGAGAAGTAACCAAAACAGTTGAAAATAAAACATTGCCTCCTAGGACAACCACTGCAATGGCAATTGCCATTAGTATAATACCACTGAGCAACCTTTTTATAAACATAAGAACCTCCTAAAGAAATTTTGTTAGGATACCCCACCAAATTTTCTTTTTCTCCCATTATAATATTCAACTGCTTTCCATAGTTCTTCCTTATTGAAATCAGGCCAAAGTACCTCTGGAAAGTAGAATTCCGTGTAAGCTAACTGCCACAATAAAAAGTTAGATAAACGCACTTCCCCGCTGGTACGGATCAACAAATCCGGATCCGGAATATCAGCCGTATCTAGGTAGCGCTCAAATACAGTAACATCTATGTCATTAATATCCATTTTATTCATCTTTATATCCTGAGAAATTGCTTTAACGGCACGGATGATTTCGTCCCTGCCTCCATAATTAATTGCCACTTGAAAATGCAATCCACTATTATTCACCGTTGCTTCCTCTAACTTACGGATGCTCTCTTGCATATCTTCTGGTAGTGCTGATTTATCTCCAATAATACGTACTTTCATATTGTTTTTCATACTGGTTTTAATACTGGTCGATAAATAATTACGAAGAAGCTTCATCAGGGCATCCACTTCTTCTTTGGGACGGATCCAGTTTTCCGTAGAGAAGGCATATACCGTGAGATATTTGATTCCAATTTTATAAGCTTCTTCACAAATCTTTTCTAAGACCTTACTTCCTTGCGTATGTCCATAATTTCTTGGCATTTTTCTTTTCTTTGCCCATCTGCCATTACCGTCTAAAATAATAGCCACATGATTGGGAATATTCATATTTTTCTCTTCCATCACTGCTCTCCATACTATGATATGTCATTTCTTTTGCAAGTATCCCCCGCTTAAAAAAGCGGGGGATACTTACCTAATCTTATTAAGTCTTTCTTTTCCGTCATGAAGTAAGAATTCTTATACTGTAAGAATTTCTTTCGATTTTTCTTCCATAACTTTATCTATTTCATTTACGTATTTATCAGTTAACTTTTGTACTTCATCCTCTAAGGATTTTAATTCATCCTCGGAAATTTCACTTGCTTTATTCTGTTTTTTGAAAGTATCATTGGCATCTCGTCTAACGTTTCTTACAGCAACTTTAGCAGTTTCCGCTTTTTTCTTAACGTCTTTTACTAATTCTTTTCTTCTTTCCTCGGTAAGTTCAGGGAAGATCAGACGAATTACTTTTCCATCATTACTTGGGTTAATTCCTAAATCGGAATTTAAAATTGCTTTCTCAATATCTTTGATTAATCTACTTTCCCAAGGCTGAATTTGAATAATTCTTGCCTCCGGAACGGATATGTTGGCAACTGATTGTAAAGAAGACATCTGTCCATAATAATCAACTTTTATTTTATCAAGCACATGGGGATTTGCCCTACCTGCACGTATGGTGGCATAATCCTCTTTAAGAGTCTCTACTGCTTTACTCATTTTTTTATCAAATTGTTCTAATCTAGCATCCATTGATATCCCTCCAATTCTTTCTTTATACTTAAACGGTCATTGTAGTCCCATTGGACTGGCCAAATGCCGCTTTTACAATACTTTGTTCCTCTGATAAAGCAAATAATAAGATTGGAAGCTTGTTCTCGATACAGAGTACCGTAGCTGTTAAATCTACAATACCAAGCTTCTTATCTAATACTTCTTGAAGTGGGATTTCATCGTATTTCTTAGCCTGAGGATTGAGTTTTGGATCACAGTCATACACTCCGTCTACCGCTCTTGCCATGAGAATGATATCACATTCCAACTCGATGGCACGAAGTACGGTGGCTGTATCTGTAGAAAAATAAGGATGTCCAGTTCCACCAGCTAAAAATGCAACCCCGCCCTGCTTCATACACTTAAGTACACTATCCTTAGAAAATAATTCTGTCATACTACCACAGGAAAATGGTGTATACACTTGAGTCGACATTCCTACATAACGGAATATCTCTGATACATAAATACAATTCATAACCGTGGCAAGCATACCAATCTGATCCGCTTTGGTTCGATCTATGGTTTCACTGGTTCGTCCTCTCCAGAAGTTTCCTCCACCGATTACAATACTGACTTGTACTCCATCATCCACTAGCTGCTTCACCTGCTTGGCTACAGCGATGCAGGTAGCCTCATCAAAGCCGGTTTTTTTTTCCCCCGCTAAGGCTTCCCCACTTAATTTTAATAGTACTCTGTTATATGCATTCATATTTCTCGTCTGCCTCCATGAGTAAATTATCAAAACAAGTAGTCCTATGTATAAATACTACTTGCACACCGATATTAATTTACCACAAACCCTTCCATTTTTCCAGTAAAAAATATTATCAATCCGCTTATTCTTCAAAAACATTATCCAAATCAACTTCAGCGTAACTTAAGGAGCAAAATCCTTCGATTACTGCACCATTGTTGATTTGTACCGATTTTGCTTTGATATTACCCTTTAATAATTGCGGTTGAATCGATAACCACTGGTCCCTTGATGTCAATCTCACCCTTCACAGCTCCAGCGATTACACCGGAAGTTGCATTAATATCACCAATAATCACCGTACCAAGTCCCACTTTGATACTGCCTTCACTGGTAAGACTTCCTTCCAAGCGCTCTGTATTTACATAAATTTCAGATGCCGTTGAATTGCCTGTTACGGTACCAGTAATGGTTAATTTACCAAGACATTCCACATCCCCATTGATCGATCCCATTATTTCTAAGGATCCTACGGAGGAAATGTTCCCCTCTATGGTAGTCCCCTTGGTAATAATCGTTACCTCATCCTCAATGGAAGCAGCTTTTAATTTCGTCTCTTTAGCAACCGTCTCTTCTTCCTCATTCAAGGCTTCTAATAATTCAAGATCAACATTATCCTCCATAATAACATCCTCCCCAACTTTCTCATGATTTAAAATTTCTTCTTCAGAATCTAGTAAATCCTCTGAGTTCACTAAGATGTCATCATTGTTCTTCTTATGTTCAAAATCTTCTGTCTCCTTCATATCTTGTCCGCTTGTTATCTCCTCGTCACCATCTGCCTCGTCTATATGGTCACCGCTTTCTGTCTTGCTGCTGCCCTCTGCCTCTCCAAGTTGGTTGCCACCTACCGTATCCTGGCTGTTATCTTCATAACCTTGCTGGTTGCCATCTTCTGTCTTCCGGCTGTTATCTGCATAACCTTGCTGGTTGCCAGCTTTCGTATCCCGGCTGTTATCTGCATAACCTTGCTGGTTGCCAGCTTTCGTTTCCTTACTTTCGTCTGCCTCAACATCAATATGAACCTCTGTCTCGGTCTCAAGATCTTCCTCTAAATTGTCGACCATTCCAAAGATATCTAAGTCATTGCCCTCATTGGTATTATTATTACCAAAATCTTCATTCTTTAACTGTGTATCTAGCGAGGAATTATCTTCTTTTGTAAATTCATCAAGCCATTCCTTCATTTTTTCGCTATCAACTATTTCCGCATCTGTAGGATCCGAATCCAGGGTATTTACTATGGGGTCATCTTGGTCATCTGGAGTTTCCTGGATTGCATCGCTCTCTGGCAACAATTCATTCACTGCCTGCGAAATGTCTTTTTTTAAATCCTTAAAAAAACCCATTCGCCTTCTACCTCCCTATGTAATATTAATTGATTGTTTCGGCTCTTATCTGTTGAATTGGTGTCACATTTTCATCCAAAGGGAGTAGTTCGGCTCCCCCCGAAATCAAAGCATCCAATATTGCTGGCAGCGAATCTACAGTCGTCTTCTTAGAAATCGAATCATGCATGAGGATAATTGCTCTACGCTTTGATGCCACACCATCCAATACATTGTTGATCAATTGCTCTTCCGTATATGCCACACCGGTCGCATCCCCATTCAACGCATTCCAATCAAAATAAACAATTCCTTTGTCTTTTAGATACTTAATAATATCCTGATAATTTTCCTTATTGTTATAATAGAGATTGGAACTGCCTCCTGGGAACCGATAAATGGTAGGCTTGTACTCAGTAGTATCATATAACAATTTCCATAGTTTTGTAAAGTCTTTATCAAAATCTTCTACGGATTTATAAATCAAATCATACTGATGAGAGTAAGAATGCATCCCCAAGGTATGACCTTCATCAACAATTCTCCGATATACTTGTAATGCATAATCATCCGTATCCCCAATCACAAAAAAGGTAGCCTTCACCTGATACTCCTTTAAGATATCAAGAATCTTCACCGTATTTTCACTAGGACCGTCATCAAAGGTAAGATATACTTTTTTGCCCTCATAAATCCCAGGTGTAGAATTTTCAGTTTCTTCTATGTTTTCGGCCTTATCACCTGAGCTTTGAATTTCATGGGTATCCAAAGCTTCCCTATCCGCTTCTACATTACTTTCATTACTTCTTTCATTCTTATCATGATCCGTTTCTATATTACTTTCATTATTACTCTCGTTATTACTTTTGTTACTTCTTTCATTCTTATCATGATCCGCTTCTATATTGCTTTCATTATTACTTTCGTTACTTCTTTCATTCTTATCATGATCCGTTTCTATATTACTTTCATTATTACTTTCGTTACTTCTTTCATTCTTATCATGATCCGTTTCTATATTACTTTCATTATTACTTTCGTTACTTCTTTCATTCTTATCAT
>JGI24708J26588_10002045_pt1 | contig 15511 bp, 21 predicted proteins | sample BioPla1DNA2_FD_26588 | JGI IMG/M metagenome (IMG submission 26588) | reverse complement strand
GGTGGTGGCAGTTACAACAAAACACTTGTAGGGATGTTAGGGAAAGAGCTACCACAGTCTAAGGTAATGATTCAAGAAGATTTAGGCCTTATGTCTTCGGCTAAGGAAGCCATTGCCTTTGCCCTACTTGCCTATGAAACTATGAATAAGAGGGAAGGTAATGTTCTAGGAGCAACAGGAGCTAAGGAAAGAGTCCTGCTAGGTAATATTACACCTTTTAATAAGTAATAATGAATATAAAAACTTGTAGAATAGCAGTATTAGGACTATAATCCTAGTACTGCTATCTGTTTTTTTAGGATGTAATAAGTAAATTAATCAAAGGGTGGATTATAAACCATATTAAAAATAAAAGTCTTAATGGTATCATGGTCTATACTATTAGCTAGGTCAACAATAAGATCACTATTAGACTCCAAGGCATTTAATAAATCATCTCTAATAGAATGCTTGGCAAACCTGTTAATTAGGCCAGATAATTTTTTAAGTCCTTTTTGGGGATTTGTTTTCAGATCATAAATAATAGTATCAGTTGTAGATGAAAGAAACCTCTTAAATAGGGCATTATTAATCATTAAATCATCCTTTACTATTAAGCTATAGATATATTTATGATAAAACAAGTTATAATATGAATTTAGAAGGAGAAAAGTATGAAGTGGGAAAATAAGAGATATAGGTCTTTTTCCTATGAAATGAAAAAGATATTTGAATCAAAGATTATAAAACTATCCCTAGATGGGGGATTTACCTGCCCGAATAGGGACGGAAGCATAGCTAGAAGGGGTTGCATTTTCTGCGGAGAAGAGGGAGCGGGAGAGTTTGCAGCATCAAGGGATCTGACCATTAAGGAGCAAATAAATAGCCAAAAAGAGTGGATGTCTAAGAAATGGGGCAACGGCAAGTATATATCATTCTTTCAAAACTTCACAAATACCTATTCAACATATGAGGATTTGAAAAACAAATATAATCAGGCCATATCAGAAAAAGATATAGTTGGACTTGCTATAGCCACAAGGCCAGACTGTTTATCAAAGGATGTGCTTGATTTATTAGAAGAGATAAATAAAAAGACCTTCCTATGGGTAGAGTTGGGTCTTCAGACTATACATGATGATAGTAGTGATTTTATTAGGAGAGGATATGAATTAGAATGCTATGATAGGGCCATTAAAGAGCTGGATAAAAGGGATATTAAGGTAGTTAGCCATTTAATATTTGGCCTTCCCGGAGAGACAAGGGAGGATATTCTATCATCTGTAAGCTACGTAGCAAGGACTAATACATGGGGCATAAAGATACACTCCCTATATATACAGGAAGCTACAGACCTTGCTGATTATTATATAAAGAGCCCCTTTAAACTCTTAACTAAAGAAGAGTATGTATCCTTAGTAGCAGATAGTATTGAGATACTACCCCAGCATATGGTAATACACCGTTTAACAGGTGATGGTAAAAGATCCCTACTGATAGAACCTAAGTGGAGCCTAGGAAAACGTAGGGTACTATCAGCTATTGATCAGGAATTGAAAGCCAGGGATAGCTATCAGGGTATAAAAACACCTACTGGGATTTAGGTTTTTTGTGCTCTTCTAAATGTGCTATCTTATCCTTAATATTAGGGAAGGACTTTTCAAGACGCCTATGAACAAAGCCTTTTTTCTTGGATAGCTTATCATATTTGGCCTTTAATTTCATAGCTTCAATTTCAGACTTTGAATCACCAAAGGCCTTAATAGCAGTTGACATACCCTTATATATATTTTCGCCTATATGACCGGAATATATATTTAGTTTTTCTTCAACTTCATTAAGAATACGTAGGCGGTTGTTTATTTCTTTTATTCCTAAAATAGTTATAATAAAATCAATAGTAAAATAGGAAAAGAAAATAAGGAGAAGAACATAGCCTACCGTGTTATCAAGGTAAGATATAAGCTTGTGAATGGGGGCATGAATAATATTTAGTACAAATACGGCACCAAGGCCCCATGCAATAGAGAATGATAGGGATATATACCCTCCTATATTAAAAGGTAGGTTAGAGTAGTCCCACCATTTGGTATCAAATACCTTTTCAAGCACATAACCTGTTATAAGTTCTAAAATAGATGTAAGAATAATAGAGCCTATAAATAATAAAATAAGGTTGTCCACAAGAGGGCCAAGTACAAAAATTAGTATAGCCATACCAACACCATAAATAGGACATATGGGGCCATTTAAAAACCCCCTATTAACAAACTTACCTGATGTAACTGTATGAAAGGCAACCTCTACACACCAACCTAGAAAAGCGTAGATAACAAAAATCCATAAGTATCCTATGAGTGAATATTGCATAATATCCTCCTAAAATTATTTACCTTATTATAACAAATTATGTTATAGTGAACAAGCTACTGGTTAGTAATTTTTCTCCTTTAGAAAAATATAAGAAAGGAGATATCCAATTATAAGCCCTCCAAGGTGGGCTGTAGTACTAATACTTGGTGATACCACTGTTATGGCAAGGTTTATACCAAGTAAGGATAGGAGACTTCTCCTGCCCTCGGGTGTTATCATATAAGGGCGGCGGTGTAGAAGGTATAAAAATGCACCTAGAAGGCCAAATAAGCTACCAGAAGCACCTGCAGATACAGATTTAAAGTTAAATATAAAGGTTGTTAAATTACCGCCTATTCCAGTAAGTAGGAAGAAAAGGAGGTATTTTTTGCTACCCATAAGCCCCTCAATCTGAGGGCCAAATATATATAGAGCATAGCTATTAAAAATTATATGCATAAGTCCGATATGGATAAAAATAGAGCTTATAAATCTATAATATTCCTTATAAAAAAGAACATATGGAGGAAACATAGCGCCATATTTAATAAGTGCATCAGTATTAGTGGTTCCACCATTTAAAGCAATAAATATAAAATAAAAAACTATGATTACCAGGAATATAAAGGTTACCTTAGCCCTCCTGTATAAATCCTTTAATTTGTGCAAGTAGATCATCTCCTTTGTGTAGTGAAATTTTAACAGATAATAATTAAAATAGCAATTATAAGGATAAGTAAAAGTAAGAAAAATAAGAAGAAAGGAGTATAATATGAGATATAATAAGGTTGTAGAAGGAGTTTTTTTATCAAGGCCCAATAGATTTATAGCCAAGGTGCTTATAAATAACGAAGAAGAAACTGTTCATGTAAAAAATACAGGAAGATGCAGGGAGCTGCTTGTACCAGGGGCAAGGCTAATACTAGAGGATTGTTCCCATAGGCCAAAGAGAAAAACTAAGTATTCTTTAATAGCTGTATGGAAGGGAGATATGTTAGTCAATATGGATTCCCAGATTCCCAATGCAGTAGTATATGAAGGTATAGAGGATGGCAGAATTAAGGAATTACAAAATATTAAAGAGCTGAAAAGAGAGGTTACCTATAGAAATTCTAGGTTTGATATATATTATGAAAAGGAAGATGTGAAGGGCTTTATAGAAGTTAAAGGGGTTACCCTAGAAAAAGATGGAATATCTATGTTCCCAGATGCCCCAACTAAAAGAGGGAGTAAGCATGTGTTAGAAATGATAGAGGCTGTTAAGGAAGGCTATAGAGGGGCTATATTTTTTCTAATTCAGATGGAAGGGCCTAAGGAGTTTAGGACAAACAATAAAATGGATATGGAATTTGCAAGTGCTATTAAACTTGCTAGTAAAAGTGGTGTGGAGATACTTGCCTATGATTCAATTGTAGGTGAGAATAGCATACATATAAACAAACCAATAGATATACAAATATAATAGTTACAACTTAATGGAAGGAGCAAATTAAGATGTGTGAAAAGAAAGAAAGTACTCATAGCCATGGGCATGACCATGAGCATAAACATACAAAAGCAGTACTAAATCGCCTATCAAGGGCAAGTGGGCATTTAGAGTCGGTTAAAAGAATGATTGAAAATGGAGAAGACTGCGGGGAGGTATTAATTCAGCTTTCAGCTGTAACAGGGGCTCTTAATAGTGCAGGTAAAATTATACTAAAAGACCACATGGAACATTGCATTGCCCATGCAGTTGAGACTGGAGATAATGAAACAATTGATAAGTTTTTAAAAACAATAAATTACCTTGTTAAATAGTTTTTCTTAATTTGTATCCCCCCCAGTGGCTTGTATGGAGCCACATTGCCCATTATAATGGGACTATCATATGGGTAATAGGCCCATATAAAATATAAAATAAGGAGATACAAAATGATAAAAACAAACAAAAAATGGGCTATTGCTATCATGCTCCTGCTACTTATAGCGGTAACAGGGTGTAGCAATAAGAAAATTAATGAAGCTGATGTGAACACAGAGGACATTAATGAAAGTAGTGAGGATATTAATGAAGTTTCTAACCAAGATGGGAAGCGAATTGTTGTAGACGGGGCAGGGCGTGAGGTAGAGATTCCGGAAGATGTTGAAAGTATTATTTGCTGGAATGTAGGTGCATTACGCTATACTAGCTACATGCAAGCCCAGGATCTGGTTGTAGGTGTTGAAGATTATGAAAAAGAACAAGCCTTTACAAGGCCTTACAACTATGTGAATTTTGAATTGTTTAAAGACCTTCCAATTGTAGGATCTAATGGGGAGCACTACCTAGAAGAAGCCATTGCAGTAGGCCCTGATATTATTATTATGTCGGCCTTAGATAAGGGAGATGCTGATGCTATTGAGGAGGCTACAGGTATTCCAGTTGTACTCGTACCAGGAAGTGATAAGATGATGGATGAAAATGCTTATGAGACTTTCAGAATTATGGGAGAGGTTTATAAAAAAGAAGATAGGGCTACGGAGCTAATGAATTATTTAGACAGTATTAAGGAAGATTTAGAAAGCCGTACAGGTGATATAGCGGAAGAGGATAAACCAACTGTATATGTAGGAGGAGTTAGCTTTAAAGGTGCACATGGACTAGATGGCACGGAAGCCTTTTATGGCCCTCTACACTGGATAAATGCCAAAAACCTAGCTAATGAAACAGATCAAAATGGACCTTTTAATGCAGACCTAGAGCAAATACTAGAATGGGATCCAGATGTGCTATTTATAGATTATAATGGCCTTGAATTAATTAATGAAAGTTATGAGAAAGATAGGGATTACTATGAAAATCTAAAGGCAGTGCAAGAAGGGGAAGTGTACTCACAAATTTCCTTCCGTTCTTTCGCGGCTAATCTAGATATGGCCTTAATTAATACTTATTATGCAGGGAAGATATTATATCCAGAAAGTTTCCAGGATATAGATCCAGTCCAAAAAGCAGATGAAATATTTAATGAGTTATTAGGAACAGATTTTTATCATGTATTAAAAGAAAATGGATATGAATTTAGGAAAGTAACAATAGGAGAATAGATAATAGTCTTTAGTAGGATAGGGGAAGATAAATGGAAAAGCTTATGTGGGAAAAATGTGCAGATTTTCATGGTCATGTATGCGGAGGATTGACAATAGGCTATAAGGCGGCCTTATATGCTATTGAACTAATGGATCTTAAATTAGATAAAGAACTAGGGAGCTCCAGCATTTCAAGTGATGAAGAAATTGTGTGCATCTGCGAAAATGATGCCTGCGGTGTGGATGCAATTCAGGTTATATTAGGATGCACTATAGGAAAGGGGAACCTACTATTTCATATGACTGGTAAACAGGCATTCTCCTTTTATAATAGGGATACTAATCAATCAGTGCGTTTAGTTCTTAAGTCAGCACCTAAAGGCATGACAAGGGAGGAATCCTTTGATTATTACCAATCTTGCAAGCCAAGGGATATGTTTGATGTTAAAGATACGGCAATCAAGTTACCCGAAAAGGCACAGATTTTTAGATCAATTGACTGTGAGTTATGCCATGAAAGAACATCTGAGAATATGATTAGGCTAGAAGATGGTAAAAGCCTATGCCTTGATTGTTATAATCCCTATACAAGATTTGATCTATAATATAATATTTTGGGAACAAAACTACAAAGTAAAAAAATCCTGCTTTCTACATATAAGTAAAGCAGGATTTTTTTGCAAAAAGACGGATGTATTGATTTAGTTGTTATTTTTAGAAATATTGTGCTATTATAGAATAGTGTAAAACCATATTAAAAATTTAAGGGGGAGTAATATGAGTACAGGAATGATTATAGGAATTGTTGTTGGTGTGATAATATTAATTATAATATTATCAGGATATGTTAAAGCTAGTCCAGACGAGGCTATTATAATATCGGGCCTAAAAAGAGAAGCAAAGATTGTAATAGGCAAAGCTGCAATAAAAATTCCCTTTCTAGAGCGTAAAGATAGATTACCACTTAACATAATTAAAATTGATGTTAAGACACAAGAAGCAGTGCCTACACAGGAGTTTATTAATGTAAATGTAGATGCAGTAGTCACAGTTAAGGTATCATCAAAGAAAGAATTGCTAAAAATTGCAGCAGAAAACTTCCTAAATAAAAACACAGACTATATAGAAAATATGGTTAAAGAAGTCCTGGAAGGGAATATAAGGGAAATAATTGGAACAATGACCCTAGAAAATATGATTTCCAATAGGAAGGAATTTGCCATTAGAGTTGAAGAAAATGCAGTCCCCGATATGGAGAAAATGGGTATTGAAATAGTATCCTTTAATGTGCAAAATTTCTCAGATAATTATGGAGTAATTAATGATCTAGGGATTGATAATACAGAAAGAATTAAGAAGAATGCATCCATAGTAAAGGCAGAAGCCCAAAGAGATGTAAAGATAGCTCAGGCAAAGGCTGATAAAGAAGCTAATGATGCCCAGGTTTCAGCAGAACAAGAAATAGCTATAAGGAAAAATGAACTAGCCATTAGAAAATCTGAGCTTAAAAAAATGGAAGATACAAAGGGTGCAGAAGCTGACGCAGCCTATGAAATTCAAAAGGAAGAGCAGCGTAAAGAAATAGAGATTAAGACTGCAGATGCTAATCTAGCAAAACAGGAAAAAGAAATAGAACTTAAGGAAAGAGAAGTTATTATACAAGAAAGAACCCTAGAAGCTAATATTAGGAAAAAAGCCGAGGCTGAAAGATTTGCAAGGCAAGAACAGGCGGAGGCTCAGTTATATGAAAGACAAAAAGAAGCAGAAGCTGAGAAATTTGAAGTCTTGCAAGAAGCCGAAGCCCTAAAGGCTCAAGCACAAGCTGAAAGAGAAGCAAGAGAGCAAGAGGCTATAGGACTTAAAGCCCTAGCCCTAGCAGAAGCAGAAGGTATCAAGGCCAAGGGACTTGCCGAGGCAGAAGGTATAGAGAAGAAGGCCCAAGCTATGAAACTTATGGAAGAAGCGGCTGTACTAGAAATGTACTTTAAAGTACTTCCAGAAATAGCAGCCAATGTCGCTAAACCACTTGAAAGTATTGATAAGATTACTATGTACGGTGAGGGTAATTCATCTAAGATGGTTGAGGATATTACAAAATCAACAACCCAAATTACAGAAGGGCTTACAGAAGGACTAGGGATTGATGTAAAATCAATGCTAGCAGGATTTTTAGGTGGTAAAGTAGCCCAAAAAGGACAAAGCCAGGAAGAACCTAGAGTACGGGAAGATAAGATTTTAGAAGATGAAGTAAAGGGTGAGGCAGCAGTTACAGAAGAAGAAAACCTTTAAGGGTTGAAAACATATAAGCCAGTAGCATAATTAAGTTATGATACTGGCTTTATTCTTATATTCTTGCAAGTAAGGATTAGGTTGAAAATAAAAGATATTAAGGGGGTGAAGAAAGTGAAAAAATTACTTAGCAGTAGAAAAGTAAATACTCATAAAGGAGATTATGGTAAGGTAGCAATTATAGCTGGAAGTAAAGGGATGACAGGAGCACCTTATTTATCTTCTAAATCTGCCCTAAGGACAGGGATAGGATTAGTGTATAGCCTAGTTCCAGAGGCCTTAGAATTGGTGATGAGTATAAAGCTAACAGAGGCAATAATAAAACCAATATATGATAGGGGCACAGGGCATTTTGTAAAGGAATCCGTTGAAGATATATTAACTAACCTAAATGGTATGGATGCTATAGCCTTAGGACCTGGCCTTGGGGTAGATGAAGATAAGGTAAGATTAGTAGAGGAAGTTATCAGGAGAACAAATATACCTATGGTTATAGATGCGGATGGGCTAAACTGTATATCAAAAAATATAGGGATCCTAAAAGGGAAAAAAGCCCCTGTTGTACTTACTCCTCACTTAGGGGAAATGTCAAGATTGTTAGATAAAGATATAAAGGAAATAAAAGAAAATAAGCAGTTGTATGCAAAACAATTAGCCAAGGACTATAATTTAGTAGTTGTTTTAAAAGATAATAAAACCATAGTTAGCAATGCAAATGGGGAAATATATATAAATAACACAGGAAATCCAGGAATGGCTACAGCAGGTAGTGGAGATGTGCTAACTGGAATAATAACAAGTTTAATAGGACAAGGGTTAGAGCCCTTCGAGGCAGCAAAATTAGGAGTATACCTTCATGGTCTATCAGGAGATATAGCAGAAAGTGATAAGGGAGAATACGGACTTATAGCTTCAGATATAATGGAAGCAATTCCTTATGGGATTAAAAAGTATATGGGGAATTCCTTATATTTAATGAACTTGAGAAACTAGGTACTTACAAAAAGTTATTGGCTAATATATATTTACCAAAGCAAGATGGATCAACAACAGAAATAGACCTAATCATGATATCTGAAACAGGAATTTATGTTATTGAATCAAAGAATTACAGTGGTTGGATTTTTGGTAGTGAAAAGGATCGTAACTGGACTCAAACTTTCAGAAATGGACAGAAATTCAGATTTTATAATCCTATATGGCAAAATAGAGGTCATATAAGTGCTGTAAAGAATATAATTGGAATGGATGATGAATTTTTATATAGGTCATATATCGTATTTAGTGAAAGATGTACGCTAAAAAAAATAAATATAGACTCCCCTACTGTAAGGGTAATAAAAAGGGAAGAGTTTATGGAATATATGCGTAGGGACTTATATGAACTAAGAAAAATTCTAAGTATTGGAGAGATAAATGATATATATCAGCAATTGCAACAATATTCTTTAGTGGATGATGCTACTAAAGAAGCACATATTAATCAGATGAAATTCAAAAAATATGGACGATAGATTTAGCTTTGGACTAATGTCGGAGAGCTCCTACTATACTACATAAGTGGTCAAAGTGTTTATATAACTATAATAAAGTTGATAACAAAATCCAAAGTTTTAAGCTAAGATGTTATAGCACTTTATGGAGATGTGAGAGGCAATTATATCAGATGAAAGTTGTGGGAATTCATGGCATAATCTGAATTGTATATAATGCAGATAAAAGCACCTGGTATAACGCTTGGTTTGCCAAGTATTAATGATGAAGCAAATTTACTAAAAAGAAAATCAGATATTACTAACTATGTAGTGAAATTACATCCTGTTTTTCACATACCTTTAATCTTTCACTACGGAGAAAATAAAAAAATAAATTGTAGCAAGGGTGCTAGTCGTCATAGTTTATACTCCTTTTTTGTACAATTAAAGCGGAATATTTAGGGGGTGCGGAATGGAATCTACTTATTTTACAAGGAGATTTATTGGAGCAGTTATAGACTTTTTAATATTAATTCTTGTGTTTTCTATCTTAGGTTTTAGTGTTCTATTACAATCTTTTGGAAATTCAATAGACGTGCAAGAAGCTTCCTATGTTTTGTTAAATATGATATTTTTCCCATTAGATGCCCTATTTAAGATGTTTTTAGAATTTGATTATTATGATATTAAATATTATATAACATTTATAGCATTATTTTTATCAGAAGTTATTTATTATTCAACAATGGAGATCCTTACCAGAAAGGGTACAGTAGGCTATATCTGTACAAGGATAAGAATATATAGTGAGGACAATGGCCATATTAGTACTGCTCAAATCATAAAGAGAAATATTTTTAAAACTATATCTAGATATTTATTTGCGCTCCCTTTCTTAACTGCAATGATTATGGGGAAAAATCAAACAATATACGATTCGAAAACAAAGATAATGGTTGGTTTAAACAAAGATCAAGAAATAAATAAGAAGAGAAAGACTGTGGATGTTTTAGCTATAATATTACTCCTTGTTTTTATAATAATAATATTTTTTATAGTAGCAGGAAGTGGTAAGCAAAAGTTTTAGTAGGTTCAAAAATGGTAATCTAGGATAGTATGAGCAATTGCATTATCTGATTTATTTATATAAATAATAAGAATCCTAATCTATATAAGGAATATAGGGATTATATTGATAGCGTAGGGGGAATACTCACTAGCTCTATGCCTAGTGTAAGATGGGGGGATCTATTTATGGGAAGGATTAAATATTTCTTAATTAGAATAAAAAATCCAAAAAAAATAAGCTGGGTTATAATAATTATTTTACTACTAAGTTTTAATACCTATAGAAGAAGCCCCTACACCTATAAAAAAGAGCATAGACCACTTAATTATGCTTTAAAAGGGCACCGAAAAAATTTTAAAGCCGATTATGTTGAAAAGGATGAGTTAGATAAAAAGATTATCTATTATATTTTATTAAAAAATAAAACAAATGCAGAAGAATTTATAGAAATTATTTTATCAATAGATGAGTATTTAGAAAAATACTCAGACTATCAGCCTAGTGATTACACAACAGAAGTGATTTTTAGTAATACTATATCTGGAAAGCCCCCCATACTTAAGTTTTCTAATGTCTATTCTGAAGGGGCATATAAGGGAAAGAAAATGGACGGATTTTATGAAATGATCTTATATAGTCCGACAGTGTATACTTGGTACCTTAGTGAGTTTGTAGATATAGAGTATTGTAGAGACTTGGAAAGTATGGTAATGGAAGTTGGGTATGTGCTGGATAATGTAGAGGACTTAAAAAGATTAACTGAACTTAAATATTTTAAACTTAAAGGATTAATCTACTCAGATTTTAAAGAAAAAGATATAAAGGAAAATTTACCAGTGGATTGTGAAGTCTCTATATCTTATAAATAGGATACTAGAGAAAATTTTATAAACATAAAGAAGCCTATTTTTATAAAATTTTCTTATATCAAGCATGAACTTCATATTGAAGAAGTTCATGCTTTTTAAAATTCCCTTATAATATAGCAGACAACTCGATAAATCCCAACTCAACTACACAAATTGACAAAAGATTGCGTTAGATCTATAAATAATAAGAAAGCTATAGTACAATAGTAAGAAAGGCATTTGAATATTACAGAGGGGATTAAAATGGGACAATTAGAAAAAAGTCTTATAGATAGTTTGCATACAGGATTTATAGATAAGGATAAGATGTCATTAGAAAAATACCGGCCTAAGCTTTTAATAAACAACCATAAAGAAGGAAGAAAGGTCTTATCTAATATAATTAACGAACTTGAGCGCTGTGATGAGTTTTTTTCTCAGTTGCCTTTATTACCTATAGTGGTGTCCTAGTTCTTTTAAATACCTTAAAGGAGCTTGAAGCCAAAGGAATAAAGGGAAAGATAGTGGCATCACAGTATTTAAACTTTACAGATCCTAGTGCCCTGCGTAAATTATTAGAGTTTGAAAACATAGAACTTAGGATGGTTGTAGATGAAGACCTACACTCAAAAGGTTACATCTTTAGGAAAGCTAATGAATATAGCCTACTTGTAGGAAGCTCAAATCTTACCCAAAATGCACTTAGTAAAAACAAAGAGTGGAATATAAAGGTCTCTTCCACAGATAAAGGTTCTTTAATTGAGGAAACCCTTAGGGAGTTTGAAGATACCTTTAAAAGTGGTGTTCAAGTTAATGAAGACTGGCTGGGCCAGTATGAACAAATATACCAACAGCAAAAGGAAAAGCAAAGACTAGAGGCTGGTGAATATACTGATCTAGTTGGGGCAGAGGCAGTAGAAAAACAGTATGGTCCTAGTCGCGAATTACGGCCTAAAATAAGCCCAAATAAGATGCAGGTTAAGGCCCTTAGAGGGATTGAAAAGGTCAGGGAAAGAGGGGAGACTAAGGCTTTACTCATCTCAGCTACTGGGGTCTCGTGTCATAATTATGACACGTGCAGTTTTTATTGTAGTAGCGAGGTTTTCAGAGGTTTTTTCAAAAGAATTATGCGCTGTTTAGAGCAATTAAGCTGTAATTGCTCTAAACAGCGCATGAAAGGAATAGTATTTATATTTAGAGGTTTATAAGTGTTTGATATACTTATAATGTAAAATATGTGGCAAGAAAAATTACTTATCAAATATTAAATATCTAATTATTCTGCCTCCAAGTGCGAAATAATAAAGTATTTCCTTCCTTTTTTCTGTATCTTTAGCGTAGACTTACTACTAAATAATTGAATTATATCACCATACTTTTCCCCACTTTCGCAAGTAAAATAACCTGCACCAGCATCACTAGTAAGGGTGTAAAATGCTTCGTAAGGTTTTTCCAAGTATAATGTACCACCGTCGTTTATTAAATTCTTGAGGGATATGCCCATATATTTTTGAAGTGAATCATTAATGGATTTTGCCGTTTTTTTATTTATTGATAAGTTAAGACTCTCTATAGTTTTGGCACCTTTAAATGGGAAGTGAGACAGTTTTTTGAGTGCTTCAAACTGATCTATATGGGATGGGTTCTCATCACTGAGCGATGATTCACCTGGGAAATACTCGATGAATCTTTCTAAATTCATCTTCTCTGGTGTTTCATAATAGGAAGTGAAGAAGCTACATATTGGGTTTAACATGTATTCGGATTCAGGTTGATCTGATGGTATTACTTGTTGGAATAGATTGTTGATTGTATTTATTTCTTCTTGAGTGAGTTGGGTTTTTGTCTTATTATCATGAATTGTTTTAAAAATATTATTCCAATTACTATTTTTATCTGCCCTGCTCTTGTGCGGTGAAAACAATAAAATAATTGTAGATATTATTAGAAGGCAAATTATAGGAGTAATAAATTTGTGTTTTTTAAAAAACATATTTAGTTTATTCATTGTAAGACTCCTTTCAAAATATAATCAATTAGATGATAATCTTATATTAAGCTAAGTATATTTAAATTGCAAGGACATTAACTAAATAGCGCTATTATAATGAATAGGTTGATTATTATGACCAGTGTAGTATCATAGTTATAATACTGTAGTTGTACACTATGATAGACTTTAAGAATTGGAGGAGTTAGGGAGGGGGCTTAAATAAAAACAAATATAAATATATTGGTTTTTAAGTCTAGAGTATGTAGCAGGGTTCAGATCAATGGTATTATAGAAACCTGTCAAATAGGAGTGGATCATGGGCTGGTGTAAATGAAATTTACAATTTTTTAACAAGACTAAATCCGAGCAACTTGAATAAAGGGCCTTATGGAGTAGAGACTGTTGTAAGCTATATTAATGCGAGTTTAGGCGATATTGTCCAAGGGCATAATGGATCCCAATGGAGACATTCTACTATTGTAACTAAAATTGACAATGCTACTGGGAGTGTTTATGTAACAGGTAGGACGGGTAAAGGAGTTTCTAACAATAATCAATTATCAACCACTATCTATGGACGTCAAAGACTTATTGCATTACGTGGGAATTATTGAAAATATATAACTTATATAGATGCAAAATCAATAATGTTAGAAAATAAGGTTTACAGAGGGAAAATTGGATATGAAGATTATAGAAAATTTGTACGCTGGATAAATCACAGTTACACCAATGTGATGAGAGGAGTTGGTGTATTGGGGCCTAAGATGGCAAGTTCTGCAAACAATTATTTTAGATATACAAATAAAAATATTAATAAGAGAGCAGCTTGGGAAAAAGGTTTAACTTATGACACTATGCTATCAAAGATTCAGGATATGCTAGATGATGATATACCTGTAGTCTTCTCAGTAGGGCCTAACACACCTAAATTGTGGGGAGATATTAAAATAAATATGTATAAACAATTGAAAAAGGGAGAAGAGGGGTATAGTAATTATTTTACTACTAAGTTTTAATGCTTATAGAAAAAGCTCCTACACCTACAAAAAGGATCATAGGCCACTTAATTATGCTTTAAAAGGACATCGAAGGAATTTTAAAACTCATTATGTTAGGAAAAATGAGTTAGATAAAAAAATGCCTACCATATCCAAGTAAAAAACAAAGCAAATGCAGAAGAATTTATAGAAATCATTTTATCAATAGAAGAGTATTTAGAAAGATACCCAGATCATCAGCCTAGTGATTACACAACAGAAGTGATTTTTCGCGATACTATATCTGGTAAGCCCTATATATTTAAGTTTTCTAATGTCTATTCTGAAGGGGCATATAAGGGAAAGAAAATGGACGGGTTTTATGAAATAAGTTTATTTTCAAATTCAAACTATTACTATTCTGGGCTTAGTGAGTTTAAAAACATATCATACTATAAACAAATGGAGAGTTTGGATTTGAGTGAACACTTATTAGAGGATATAAATAACTTGAAAAAATTTAAAGACCTGAAGTACCTTAAAGTAAGAAGACAAAAGAATACCAGTCAGGAAGAAAAAGATATATTTGAAAAAGAGTTAAAGGAGAATTTGCCGGTGGATTGCGAAGTTTCTGTATATTATAAATAGAACACTAGAGAGAATCTTATAAAGATAAAGAACACTTAGTTTTATGGAATTTTATTATTAAAAGTATGAACTTCATATTGAAGAAGTTCATACTTTTTAGCATTCCCACGTATATAGAAAGTAGCCCGATAAACCTCCACTCACCTACACAAATTGACAAAAGATTGCGTTAGATCTATAAATAATAAGAAAGCTATAGTACAATGGTAAGCAAGGCATTTGAATATTATAGAAGGGGGTCAAAATGGGACAATTAGAAAAAAGTCTTATAGATAGCTTGCATACAGGATTTATAGATAAAGACAAGATGTCATTAGAAAAATACCGGCCTAAGCTTTTAATAAACAACCATAAAGAAGGAAGAAAGGTCTTATCTAATATAATTAATGAACTTGAACACTGTGATGAATTCTTCTTCTCAGTTGCTTTTATTACCTATAGCGGTGTCTTAGTCCTTTTAAATACTTTAAAAGAACTTGAAGCCAAAGGAATAAAGGGAAAGCAAAGACTAGGGGCTGGAGAATATGCAGATCTAGTTGGGGCAGAGGCAGTAGAAAAACAGTATGGTCTTAGCCATGAATTACGGCCTAAAATTAGCCCAAACAAGATGCAGGTTAAGGCCCTTAGAGGAATTGAAAAGGTCAGGGAAAGAGGAGAGACTAAGGCCTTACTCATCTCAGCTACAGGGGAACGTGTCATAATAGTGACAGGGTGCATAAATGCTTTAAGATCAAGGGTTTTAGGAACTTTAGTTAATATGATTCATGCATTGCTTAGAGTAATTAGGGTCTAATTGTTGTGAGCAGTGCATGAGAATCAAAGATTTTGCT
>JGI24708J26588_10002044_pt1 | contig 15511 bp, 13 predicted proteins | sample BioPla1DNA2_FD_26588 | JGI IMG/M metagenome (IMG submission 26588) | reverse complement strand
TTTTTATTCTATTTCCACATCTTTCACTTTTTATTTACTCACAGAATGAAAATTGTGGATAAACCAGAAAAATATTAACATAACTTGAAACAAACAATAAAAAGGAGGTTTTTTACATGTTCATAAAACAAGCTTCTTATCGAAATCTAGAAGATATTCCTCTTCCCTTTCGTCGTTCTTCTCCTTCTTTTTTTGCAGAATCTAAAAAACCTTTGAAATCAGAAATCCCGATTGATTCTACTTCACGTACCTCTCTCCCATTGGAAAATATTTTATTTTTGCTCCTTTTATTTTTACTTCTCTTTAATCTAAACAGCTCTTTGATTTCTTTTTAATCAAAGAGNTCTTCTTTTGTCACACTCTTTCCTTCTTTTTCATAATATATACTGTGTAACAGGTCCAGTAACATTTTCTAGGACCTAAAATTAGAAAGGAGGAGTAGAACAATGGCTGAAGCTACAAATTTCTGGGGTGGAAAAAATAATAACATCATCTTTTTATTTTTCTTCTTACTACTTTTTAATACTGGGTGGGGATCTGGAAAAGAGAATAGCTTATTCTTTATATTGATTCTATTCTTGATTGTTTTCTTTGGCGGTTTTGGTGGTGGCGGATTCTGCTAGTTCTTACTCTNGTTTGACTTTCTAGCTCCCTTTTTACAGGGAGCTAATAACCTTACCATTCACCTACATTGTACTGAAAGGAGGATCTTTAATGTCTACAAATATCGGATGGGGTAAAAATTCCAATATTATTTTCTTATTCTTTTTCTTACTTTTATTCAACAATGGTAGCTGTCAAGGATTTAAAGAAAATAGTATGTTTTTCGTCTTAATTTTATTCTTAATTGTTTTTTCTAGTGGATTTGGATTTGGATTCTAATTAATAAATCAATAAAAAGCAGAGGTTTTTCCTCTGCTTTTTTAGAGCTCTTTAAACAATAATACAACAGCAAGTANCATGATCATATCGCCTCTNGGATTGCCTGTTCCTAATAAATTACCACGCATACAATCTTCATCAACTTCATANACTCCATCTTTCCGATAAAGATGATCAATGGATGGAGAAGATGAAAACCAATAACTTTGTAAATCCCTTTTTAAAGATTGAATCGTATGAACAGCTTGCATGGTTTCTACCAATTGGTCAATTACTGGATGCTGATTAATAGTAATAAAGGGCTTTATGGCTTCTAACAGTTGAACCTCTTTAGTGGCATTTTGTTTTGTTTGCTGATGTTGATCTTGAATCACACTCCGAAGGGTTCCTATATACTTATCATGAATCATAGATTTTATTTCTTTCATGATCTCCTCAAAATCTTTTTTAATATGTTCTTCACTGGTCATCATATGAGCCACTTGATAAATCGATGGATGATCAGACATTTCCTTCCCCTCCTAATACTAATTTTTCTACCTGAATAAGCCCCCATCCTTGTTGAGATTGAGGATAGTTTAAATCCATTGTTGCATTTTTTAATCTAGCTTTAACTTCATTGGGTGTTAATTTAGNATCGCGTTCTAATAAAAGAGCAATGGCTCCACTAATCATAGGAGTCGACATGGATGTACCACTGGATTTTCGGTATCCTGTATTTCCATTGAAAGTGAAATAGTTTACAGAAGAAGAAGGAATGTACTCTTTATTGGAGTCGCAAGACATAATATTGGATCCCGGGGCAACAACATCGGGTTTTTTTATACAAGCTTTGGTAGGTCCTCTTCCCGAATAATCTGTAATCGTATCTCCATGAATTTGCACTGTATTTTGATCATCCGATGCCCCCACAGTAATCACTTTTCGCCCAATACCTGGAATCGTAACACTTTGTGACTTTGGCCCATTATTCCCAGCTGCAACAACTACAACAATCCCTGCATCCCATGCTGCATTGACAGCCTTTATTAAAGGAGACTCTTCTCCTTCCTCTGGATCTGTACCAATCGATAGATTAGCAACTCGAATATTATATTGCTGTCTATGGTCAATCATCCATTGTATCCCCGCTAGTACATCAGATGTATTTCCTTTTCCTTTTTCATCTAAAATTTTGATTCCTATTAGGTTACATGCTGGAGCAATTCCACGATATTTTCCATTGGAACGATATCCATCTCCCCCTATAATTCCTGCCACATGAGTACCATGATAATGATCATCATAAGGTTGTTGATGCCCATTGACAAAATCTTTAAAGGCCACAATTCGATTCCGATGGTAATGTAAGTCATCATGAGGAAAGATTCCTGAATCTAATACTGCTACTCCTATACCTGATCCTCTATAGCCTTTTCCTTGTACTTGTTCTGCTCCAACGGCTTTCCTAGCTATATCCATTTGAGCCGTTACATGATTATCCCTTGTAATTTGCTTAACTCCATGAAGATGACGTAAAAATTTCATATGTTTTTTTGGTAATTCTACAACATAGGCATCAATCATAGGCAGCGTATATTTAACAACTCCTAATTCCTTTATTTTCTCTTCTTCTTCATCTGCCATACTGCATTCTACAATTACTTGGATCATTTCTTCTTCCTTTTCTTCTTTAGCCACTCCTTCTATTTTAGGTAGAAAGGATTGTAAAGAAAGTCCTAATGCCATAAGTAATAACTCCTTTTTCATTTTTTTCACCTCACTTCTTCCCCTACAGTATATGAAATACATTGAAAAAAGTTGATGATATAAATTTTTTTTAAAAAAGTGTCAAATTTTATTCCTTTCGTTCATACAATAAAATGAAAGTGTTTTTATAGGAGGGAATTTTATGACAGAAGCATCTTACAAAGGAGGACAAAATAACTTAATTTTCCTTTTGTTCTTTTTACTTTTATTTAACGATAACTCTTGGATTGGATTCCAAGAAGATAAACTATTCTTTATTCTTATTTTATTTGTACTTATTTTTTTCAGCACCTCGTTTTAGTGCAGGTATTTAAAAATGATTTAGGAGGTATTGTATATGGGTTTTGGAGATTTTTTTAAAGGTAATAACATCTTCTTTTTATTCTTCTTCCTATTGCTTTTCAATGACAATACTCGATTTGATTTTAAAGAAAACAACTTATTTTTTATCTTAATTCTATTTCTTATCGTTTTTAACGATGGCTTTATTGGAGGATTNCAAAAATAATATTTACCCACTTCTTGCAGACAGTAGAAACCATCTGCTGTCTGCAGATTCTTTTTGCTTCTAGTTATTTTTTTGTCTTCCATTACATATATTTAAATAGTCTATTGTATTATGGATATCCATACTCATAATCTAAATATCTCAAGATGTATATCTATAAAAATAAAAAAGGAGGGAAGCTGGAGAATGCCTTTAGAATCGCTAAAACCGTTAAAGCCTTTAGAAACGGTTGCAACAGCAGAAAACAATGAAACCTCTTTTGATTTCACTAAATGGATGGACATGGCCAAATTATTTTCTGAACTGGTAGAAGATGAACCTTCCCCTATAACGACAGCTCCTCTGTCTTCTACACCCGTAGTTACTTATTTTGATCAAACTTTGGCAAGTCCTCAAATCAATATGCTTAAAGCAATAATTCCTTATTTCGAAGTTCCTCAACAACGTTTTTTGGGGGTTTTTATAAAATCCTTAGAACTAAAAAAAGTATTGGACTTATACCCTGCTTCCCAACTTTCTTCTTTAGAGAATCCTTTTCCAAGAAACTCTGATTGGAAAGTAGGGATCTTACAATCCATTCGTCCTCATTGCCCAAAAGAAAAACAAAAAATTTTAGATATGATGCTTAACCTTTTCCAAATGCAAAATATGATAGAAAAAACTCAATTGTTTCAAAAAACTTTTACCCCTCCTGAAACAATAAATCCTATCCTCAATGAAAATAATCCCAGCTTACTTAGTGAGCAAAATCAAGATATGTTCTTCAAGCTTCTTGAGATGTTTTCTTCTTTATCTTCACCTATGAACGCTTCAAAACAAAATTCATATACTAATAATGAAAAACAATAGAAAGGACGTTGCTTATGCCAAACTCCATGGAACAACTTTTTCAAGAAGAAGTCTTTCAAAGAATGGATCCTAAAAAGATCGATTTTATTAAAAAAATGATTGCGGGCATGGAAGGAAAATCAGACGAACAAAAATTTCAGTATCTAATGAGAATCGGAATGGAAATGAAACAATCAGGTCAAAAATTTACTAGGCAAGAACTAGCTCTGATCATTGACACACTAAAATCTACTTTATCTCCTCAACAAAGAAGAACATTTGATATGTTAGTACAAATGATGGAAACAATGAATAAATAATTCATAAAATAACAAAAACCATAGGTTGATCCTATGGTTACCTTTTTTATAAGACATATTCGTCTTCATCTAAAATACCTAATTCATATTCTCTAGTCCAATTACGATTTTTTGTACCCCCACCCGTTTTAAGTCTTTTTTTCTTTTTGCTACTAGAAATCTCTGTTCCTAATGCTTTCCTTTTCGTTAATTCAGCTTCCTTTTGAAGCTTTTGCATCCTTTCATAGCGTTCAAATTCTGTTTCTTTCTTGGACACTACTCTTCTCCTCCTACTTTGTATTAAAGCATTTTACACTATATAATTATGCATATTCAACACCTTTTGTCAATACTTCCAATCAAGAATCCAAGATTTTATTTTTTCATTTTATCTAGATATACACACTGGAAATCCAATTTTTTCAAAATACATATCCACTGCTCACTCTCTGATTGTCCCTCCTGTTGCTCCAAATATAAAAGCAGGAATAAACTGTTCAAATCCAGTACCATAATTAGTTTCTCCTGAAAAGCGATAAGCTGGCTGTATTCCCTCTAAAGCTACATATACAAGTTCTACCTGTTGAATATCTACTTGTAATCCTTCTTCTATACTATAAGGATATAAGGTTTTCATTTCTTTATAAGCTTCTTCTGCAGTCTTGATACGAAAATTTCCATTAGACACATATTGTATTTTATAATAATCTAGTTGAAGAATGTTTCCTTTTTCATCAGTAATTACCTTTTTCATGTAACTATAATTATGAAAACTTCCTAATGTATTAATAAAATAAACGCTATATTGCCTTTCTACTGGATGGTGTTGAATCACAACCTTGGTATATTCTAAGGGCAAGTTTTTGCTTTGTATAAAACTAGCAGCCTCCTTTATTATCCTATTTTCCGATAAACTAGGGAAGAAATCCTTTTCTGNAGACGATAAGGAAGTCCTTTTNTATTGCAATAATCCTGATTTTTTATGAATCATCAATTGGGCCTTTTCATCCTTAAAGAAATAGCTATCTTCTGTTTCTTCTATAGGGATCAATAGCTGAAATACCTTAGCATATTGTTCTGCTTCTTCTTTAGTATAGGCATATCCCCTTACTTTATATTCTTTCATCTGTGTAATGCGAATGGCATTCAGTGAAGTATTTATGTCATAGTCTATTTTATATCCTTCCATAGTAAGTTCCTGTTTCTGTTTATAAGGAAATAATTGATTTTGAATTTGCTTTGAAAAATTTAAAACTGCTTTTTGATTATTCCATAAAACCAAAAATAGTAACATAATCCCTACTACAAAAAATTGCAGCCACTTTTTATTTTTTTTTCGCATAAAAGACCCTCTTTTCTATGATTCCTTATTTACTTATATAGATATCCATTGGACATGCAACTTCTATTGTGGCCTTACTTGTTTTATTTAACTAATATAAAAACTCTACAGCCTTAGGCTATAGAGCTTTTATATTAGGATAAATCAGATGGATTAGGTGTGGATATATCCTCTAATGCCTCTTGTGCTTCGTCTTGAAACCTCTCGTCAGTAGCTAAATCAGCCAAAGCAACCATTCCTACAATTTCTCCATTTTCCATAACGGGTAGTCGCCTTACCTGATGTTCTGCCATTAAATCACTAACTTCATCTATATCTGTATTGGCATCACAACTAATTACACCTGTTGACATAATGTCTTTGCAAGTCTGGCTGGACTGCTGGCTAGCCACATCTCGGATAGCAATATCTCGATCTGTAATAATTCCTACCATTTCATTCCTATCTTGCACTGGAACTGCACCTACATTGGCATCTCTCATCACTTGAGCTGCTTTCCATATGGGATCATTAGCTTGAACTGTATATACATCTTGGGTCATAACATCTTTTACTTTCATAAAAAACCTCCTTGACCTTTTTCAAAGATACTTATCTCCTTTCTTATTGTGTACATTTTTTTTGAAAATATGATGTAAAATTCTAATCTTTTTAAAATAAATCTCTTGTTTCTTATAATAAAAATGCAAAAGCTATAATAATTCATTTAAAAAAAGATCCTATCATTTTTATAGGATCTTTTTTTAAAACCATATCTTTACTTTACTACAATATTAATAATTTTATTAGGAACATAAATTTCTTTTACGATGGTTTTTCCTTGGATACGATCTGCTATAGCAGTTTTTGCTTTGGAAAGGACTTCTTCTTTATCTTCTTCTAATCCTACCGTAATGGTATCCCTCACTTTTCCATTAATTTGAACTGCCATTTCAATGCGATCTTCTTTCATTTTTTCTTCATCATAAATAGGCCACGTTTGCTCAAATACACTGTTTTTATGCCCTCTCATTTCCCAAAACTCTTCTGCAATATGAGGAGTAAAAGGAGCTAGTAAAATAATAAGAGCATCCATGGTTTCTGGATCGATACCACCTTCTTTTTTTGCTAAATCAATCAACTTATTGGTATACTCCATAAATCCACTTACTACTGTATTTAAATTAAATTGATCCAAGCGAGTTGTTATTTCATAGATCATTTGATGGCGAAGTCTTTCCATTTCTTCTGTTGCTTCTTTCTTGGAAGTAGCATTTTCTGCGATCAAGTTCCAAACTTTATTAATGAATCGATAAACGCCTTCAATTCCACGATCATCCCATTCTGAATCTAATTCAGGTGGTCCTACAAATAACTCATACATTCGTAATGAATCACAACCATAACGATTGACTAAATCATCAGGAGACACAACATTCCCTTTGGATTTACTCATTTTTATACCGTCTTTGGTAATCATCCCTTGATTAAATAAAAAGGTAAACGGTTCTTCAAAATCAATTACACCAATGTCATATAAAAACTTCGTATAAAAGCGAACATATAAGAGGTGAAGAACCGCGTGTTCAATTCCTCCAACATACATATCTACAGGAAGCCATTCTTTCGCCTTATCTTTATCAATGATTTCCTTTTCGTTGTAAGGATCTACATATCGTAAATAATACCAAGAAGATCCAGCCCATTGAGGCATGGTATTGGTTTCCCTTCGTGCTGGTTCTCCGCAACGTGGACAAGTTGTAAGTACCCAATCAGAAATGGCTGCCAAAGGTGATTCACCTGTGCCTGTCGGTTCATAGGATTCTACTTCTGGTAAAGTAACTGGTAATTGATGCTCAGGAACGGGAGTGGCTCCACATTTTTCACAATGAATAATAGGAATAGGTTCCCCCCAATATCGCTGTCTAGAAAATACCCAGTCTCTCAATTTATAGCTTACGGTTTTCTTTCCAATTTGTTGTTCTTCTAGGTAGGTTGCTATTACTTCTTTTGCTTCTTCGGAAGAGATACCATTAAACTGCCCAGAGTTAATCATCTTTCCTTCCCCTGTATAAGGTTCTGTTATTTCCTGTATATCTCCTTCTTCTTTTTGAATAACGGGGGTAATGGATAAATTAAATTTTTTAGCAAATTCGAAATCTCTTTCATCATGAGCAGGTACACACATAATCGCACCTGTTCCATAATCAGCTAAAACATAATCAGCAATCCAAATAGGAATGGGTTTTTGGGTTAAGGGGTTGATGGCATAACTTCCTGTAAAAGCTCCTGTTTTTTCTTTATCTGCCATACGATCCACTGAAGATTTCATAGATGCAGTCTGTACATATTGTTCAACGACTTCTTTTTGTCCTTCAGTAGTAAGTTCTTTCACCATTGCATGTTCAGGGGCCAATACCATAAAAGTAGCACCATATAAAGTATCTGGCCGAGTGGTAAATACTTTAATGCTTTTATCCATTCCTTCTATTGTAAAATCAACTTCTGCACCATAGCTTTTTCCAATCCAATCCCGTTGCATTTTTTTTACTTTTTCTGGCCAATCCAGTTGATCTAAATCTTCTAATAATCGATCCGCATACGCTGTAATCTTTAACATCCACTGTCTCAAATTTTTCTTTGTAACTCCGGATCCACATCTTTCACAACTTCCATTAACCACTTCTTCATTGGCTAAACCTGTTTTACAACTTGGACACCAGTTAATAGGCATTTCTTTTTCATAAGCGAGTCCTTTTTTGAACATCTGAACAAAAATCCATTGGGTCCATTTATAATATTCTGGATCTGTAGTGTTAATCTCTCGATCCCAATCGTAGATAGCACTAATTTCATGAAGTTGACGTTTAAAAGTTGCAATATTACGAGCTGTACCTACTTCTGGGTGAATTCCTTTTTGGATGGCATCATTTTCTGCCGGAAGCCCAAAGGCATCCCAACCCATGGGATGAAGTACTTGGTATCCTTGTAATACCTTATAACGACTCCATACATCACTTAAAACATAGCCCCGCCAATGGCCTACATGTAGTCCACTTCCCGAAGGATAAGGAAACATATCTAAACAATAATATTTAGGTTTACTAGGATCTTCTTGATTAACAGGGTTTTCTTCCCAATATTTTCTCCATTTTTTCTCTACTTTCTCGTGATTGTATTTGATACACATCAGTATAAAATCCTCCTTTGATCATCGATAAATAAAATAAAACCTTCCGTCTTTTAGAGACGAAAGGTTTTCGCGGTACCACTCTAGTTTATTCTTATTTTACATACGTAAATAAGAATACTCTTTTGCTCCTATAACGGAGAGCCACCGTCATTACCTACTAAAAAGTTCAGCAAGAAACTCCAAGGCTAGTTCAATATTGTTAGATACTGCTTCGCACCAACCAACAGCTCTCTGAAATCCTCCAAATACCTACTACTCCTTTTCAACGTCTTTCCCAATTTTGAAGCTATTGTATCATACTCTTTTTTAAAAATCAAGATACTTCTTGTTTTTTTGCCTCAATGACTTTTAATTGAATATCACTAGGGACTTCTTCATAACGTTCAAATTTCAAGGTATAACTTCCTCGTCCTTGGGTCATGGAACGAAGATCAGTAGCATATTTAAACATTTCTGCTAAAGGAACTTCTGCTACAACTTCCTGCCCATTATTTTTAGGGTGCATACCCAATATTCGGCCTCTTCTTTTATTTAAGTCTCCAATAATATCGCCTAAATATTCATCTGGAATCATTACTGTAACAGCTGCAATAGGCTCTAATATAACTGGGTTGGCTTTTTTCATTCCTTCTTTAAAAGCCAAACTAGTAGCAATTTTAAAAGCCATTTCAGAAGAATCTACAGGGTGATAAGAACCATCTACTAAAGTAGCCTTAAGACCTACTACAGGATAACCTGCTAAAATCCCGCTACGGACAGACTCTTGTATTCCTTTTTCAACAGCAGGAAAATATTGCTTAGGAACAGCTCCTCCAAATATTTTTTCTTCAAAAACATAGGGTTTTTCTAAATCACCGGAAGGTTCAAATTCCATATGGACATCCCCATATTGTCCATGACCTCCTGACTGTTTCTTATGTTTTCCTTGTACTTTGACTTTCTTTTTTATGGTTTCTCGATAAGGAACTTTAGGCGGCATTAGCTCTACCTCTAATTTAAATTTTGCCTTTAGTTTATTTACAATTACATCTAAATGCTGTTCTCCAATGCCTGATAATAAAGATTCCTTTGTATCTGGGTCAATAAGTATTCGCATGGTAAGATCTTCTTCTAATAACCTTTGTAAACCAGTAGAAAGTTTATCTTCATCTCCCTTTTTAGGCATAATAGCCATGGTCATTAATGATTCTGGAAAAACAATGGCTGGAAATAAAACCGCCCTATTTTTTACACATAATGTATCTCCTGTNCCTGTTTCTTGAAGCTTAGCAATAGCTCCAATATCCCCAGCTTGTAATTGGGANACAGGAATTTGTTCTTTCCCTCGCAACATATAAATTTGAGAAACTCGTTCCATGCAATCTTTATTTGCATTATATACATTAGAATCAGCTTTAAAAACACCAGAATAGACTTTGAAAAGTGAAAGTCTTCCTACATAGGGATCCACAATGGTCTTAAAAACAAAAGCAGTCAATGGCTCAGAAGAATCACAACGAATTTGGTGAGGTTCATGGGTAGTAATATCTTCCACTACCATGGTAGGTTGATGATCTTTAAGAGAAGGCATGTATTTTACTAGCGAATGAAGCAATACTTGGATTCCCTTATTATAAATAGCGGATCCGCAAAGAACAGGCACAATGCTACCATCAAGAATACCTTTACGAAGAGCATCTTGAATTTCCTCTAACGTAAAAGGTTCTTCATTAAAATATTTTTCTAATAATTCTTCATCAGTTTCAGCGACAGCCTCCAAAATCATATTGCGAACCACTGCCACTTCATCACTCATGTGTTCAGGCACATCACAAGTAATGACCTTTCCATCTACATACCTTCGTCCTTCCATTTTTACTACATTTACAAAACCTACAAATTTTTCGTTTTCACGGATAGGCACTTGAAAAGGTGCAATGCTTTTACCGAATTTATTTTTTAATTGTTCCAGTACCTTTCCCATATTGGCTGTTTCTTCATCCATTCCGTTTACAAAAATCATTTTAGATAAATTCATTTCTTCTGCATATTCCCAAGCCTTTTCTGTTCCTACTTCTACTCCTGATTTACCTGAAACTACAATTAAAGCTCCGTCTGCTACTTGGACCGCCTGCTTTACCTCTCCAACAAAATCAAAATATCCTGGGGTATCTAATATGTTTAACTTTGCCTCTTCCCATTCTAAAGGCAAAATTGAAGTATTAATGGAGGCATGACGCCGTATTTCCTCTGGATCATAATCACTGACTGTATTTCCTTCTTCTATTTTACCTCTCCTCTTAGTAATCCCTGCCACTTGGAGCATAGCTTCGGTCAGAGTTGTTTTCCCTGCACCACTATGCCCCATAAGGACAATGTTGCGAATTTGCTCCGTCATATAATTTTTCATACATTGTTTCCCCCAATCTTGATTGATAAGTTTTACTTTTTTGATTTTTGTAGTCTAGTCTGATAGTTTTATCTTTTCAGTATATTATTTATATTCTACTTAAAGACATAAAATCCTTCTTTATTTTTTACTTTTTTAAATCTTCTCTATATAGATATACACACTTATACACACTCATAAATGGGAAGTAAGATGCATATTTATCGGCTCACGCTCTGATTTTCATTAAGTTGTTTCTAAAAACCCTAAAAAAAAGATTTTTTTAAAGGTGCAAAAAAGGTATCACCATATTTCTTGAAATATCTATAAAGATGAATTGACATTCATGCTTTATCGTTGTAAAATGTTAAAAACATTGCGAAAAAATGAAAGTAAGGTGAGGTCATGATTTCTTATCGAAAAGTTGTGGGAAAAATGAAGCCCTATGTTCCTGGCAAACCCATTGATGAAGTAAAAAGAGAGTTAGGATTGGATGATGTGATTAAACTGGCTTCCAATGAAAATCCTTTAGGGTGTTCTAGTAAAGCCAAACAAGCTGTTATTAACAGTTTAGATGCTCCTTCTTTATATCCAGATGGAAATTGTACTGTTTTACGATGGGCCCTTTGTGAAAAACTAAAAATCAATCCAGATCAATTGATTTTTGGNGCTGGCTCCGATGAACTATTGGGAATGATCCCCCAAGCTTTTTTAGAACCTGGAGAAGAAGTATTAACCTGTACCCCTAGTTTTCCTCGATATGCTTCTGCGACTCAATTAATGGGTGGTACTTTCATTGAATTGCCCCTTAACAATCATACTTTTGATCTAGAAGCCTTAGCCAATGGAGTTACCCCACGTACAAAAATTATTTTTATTGCTAACCCTAACAATCCTACTGGAACGATTTATACCCAAGAAGAGCAAAGAGCTTTTTTGGAGAAAATTCCTCCTCATGTACTAGTTGTTTTGGATGAAGCCTATTATGAATATGTGGACGATTCAAATTATCCTGATTCTTTAGCCATGTTATCGGATTTTCCTAATTGTATTATTTTACGTACTTTTTCTAAAATTTATGGATTGGCATCCCTACGGGTAGGATATGGAATTAGTTCTCCTACTATTATTTCAGCCTTAAATCGAATCCGTAGTCCCTTTAATGTCAATACAGCAGCTCAAGAAGCAGCCTATGCTAGCCTCTTGGATGAGCCTTTTGTAAAAGAAAGCTATGAACTAAATCAACAAGTAAAACAGAATCTTTATCAAACCTTAAACCAAATGGGTCTTTCTTATATTCCTAGTCAAGGAAATTTTATTATGATGGATACAGGTAAGCCTAGCCAAATGATGTTTGAAAAATTATTACAAAAAGGAATTATTACTCGTCCTGGTTTTTATTTTGGAATGGATACTTATCTACGCGTTACCTTAGGTACTCCTGCACAAATGAATCGATTTATAGCTACATTACGTGAATTATTAGAAAGGTGATTTAACCATGATTATTGTTATGAAGCCCAATGCTAATGAAAGTCAAATTCAAAACATTACTTCTTTTTTAGAACAGACTGGATTACACCCCCATTTATCCCATGGTACTCAAGTAACCATCATCGGGGTAGTAGGTGATAAATCTCTTCTTTCCAATTACAACATCGAATTAATGGAAGGCGTCGATCGTTTAGTCCCTGTTACAGAATCCTATAAGCTAGCTAATAAAAAATTCCATCCCCATCCCACAGAAATACAAATAGGAAATACAACCATTGGTGGAAAAGAATTTGTTATTATGGCTGGTCCCTGTGCCATTGAAAGCAAAGAACAACTACTGGAAGCTGCTTATGCCATAAAAGAAGGAGGAGCTCAAATCCTAAGAGGAGGGGCTTATAAACCCCGAACTTCTCCCTATGCTTTTCAAGGTTTAGAAGAAGAAGGGCTAAAATATATGAAAGAAGCAAAAGAAAAAACAGGTCTTTCTATTGTTTGTGAAGTTACAAGTGGAAAAGCAGTAGAAATTGCCTCTCAATATGTTGATATTTTACAAATTGGTGCCCGTAATATGCAGAATTTTTATCTTTTAAAAGAAGTGGGAAGAACAAAGCTACCTGTTTTATTAAAGCGTGGATTATCAGCTACCATCGATGAGTGGCTAAATGCAGCTGAATACATTATGAGTGAAGGAAATCCTAACGTGATCCTGTGTGAAAGAGGAATTCGTACCTTTGAAACAGCCACAAGGAATACCTTAGATCTAAGTGCCATTCCTGTTGTAAAATCCAAAAGCCATCTTCCTATTATTGTAGACCCTAGTCATGCCACTGGAATACGAGATTTGGTACCTGCTCTTTCCAAAGCAGCCATTGCTGCTGGTGCAGATGGNCTTATGATTGAAGTCCATCCCGATCCAACCAAAGCTTTGTCTGACGGACCCCAATCCTTAACCCCTTCGTCCTTTAAAACCCTCTGCAAAGAATTACAACCTTTTATTCATCTTATGGGAAGAGACTTTTTTATTTATGAATAAAATAGGCATTATTGGATTGGGTTTAATAGGGGGATCCATCGCCAAAGCATTGAAATATAACGATCCAAATGTATTTATTGTTGCCATGGATTCTCATACAGAGAGTCTTCAACAAGCTTTGAATGAAAAAGTCATAGATCACTACACCACCACTTTGGATTCGTCTTTTTCCTCATGCCATATTATTTTTTTCTGCACTCCTGTACAAAAAATGATGGACTTGGTTCCTTCCCTACTTCCTTTTATATCTTCCCAGTGTATTATCACTGATGTAGGAAGTACAAAAAAANCCGTCATGGAATGCATGAAACAATATCAAGATCGAATTTGTTTCATTGGTGGCCATCCTATGGCTGGATCTGAAAAAACAGGATATGCAGCTTCTAAACATTACCTTTTTCAAAATGCCTACTATATTTTGACTCCTTTTCCTTTTACACCTTTGGATCAACTCCAAAAATTGACGGATGTCATTTCTTCTCTTGGCGCCTTACCTATTACAATAGAACCCACACTTCACGATTTTATTACAGCCTCTATTAGCCATGTTCCCCACGTGATTGCGGCTGCTTTGGTTCATATGGTAAAGGAGCTAGATACAGAGAAAGGGCACATGAAACAATTGGCTGCTGGAGGTTTTAAAGACATTACACGCATTGCTTCTTCTTCTCCTGACATGTGGTCCCAAATCTGTATGACCAATACAGAGGAAATATTACAAATACTAAGCAAAATGAAGGAAAAATTATCTGATTTTGAAAACATACTGATCAATAGAAAAGAAAAGGAACTATGGGACTTTTTTTATAATGCTCAACAATATCGAAATGAATTTTCTAGCCGCAACCCTGGACCTTTTATAAAATCCTACGAAATAGTCGTGGATATCGTTGATCAACCAGGTGTGATTGCTACATTAGCAACTCTTTTAAGCAAACATCATATTAATATTAAAAATATTGGTATTATCTCTAATCGTGAATTTGAAAATGGTGTCTTGCAGATTATTTTTGAAACCCAAGAAGATCAAAAACAAAGCATTGATCTTCTTCAACAATTAGGATACCAAGTATATCCAAAAGAATAAGAGGGATTTACAATGAAAATCAAACCTAAAAAACAAGTACATGGCTTATTTTCTATTCCTGGTGATAAATCCATCTCCCATCGTGCTGTTATTCTCGGTTCTTTAGCAGAAGGGATCACTGAAATTGAAGGATTTCTTATGAGTGCTGATTGTTTAGCCACCATCGAATGTTTTCGTCAAATGGGAATTTTGATTGATATTCAGGATGAAATTATACGAATTCATGGAAAAGGATTGCACGGATTATTAGCCCCTAAAATTCCTTTAGATGTAGGTAACAGNGGCACAACCATTCGTTTACTGAGTGGTTTATTATCTGCTCAACCTTTTACTTCTACCATTACCGGAGATGCTTCCATCCAAAAAAGGCCCATGCGGCGAGTAGTAGAACCTTTACGAAAAATGGGNGCTCATATTGATGGAAAAGAANACGGTAATTTTTGTCCATTAACCATTAAAGGATCTCCTTTACACGGCATTACCTATTCTCTTCCTGTCGCTAGTGCCCAAGTCAAATCATCACTTTTACTGGCTAGTTTGTATGCTGACACANCAAGTACTTTGATTGAACCTGCAAAATCTAGAAACCATACAGAAATTATGATCAATTATTTTGGTGGCAATGTAGTATCAAAAGGATTGACGATTCAATCTCAGCCCACTCATCATGGATTGATTGCTAAAAAAGTATTGATTCCTGGAGATATTTCCTCTGCTGCTTACTTTCTAGTGGCAGGCACTGTTTTACC
>JGI24708J26588_10002042_pt1 | contig 15519 bp, 10 predicted proteins | sample BioPla1DNA2_FD_26588 | JGI IMG/M metagenome (IMG submission 26588) | reverse complement strand
TCCCATCCTGTAATCGGGAAGAACTTAATTCCTGTCCATTCAAAAAGTTTTAATCCTAAGAGGTATTGCAGTAAAGAACCAATAATAAAGTTTGGTACGGATACACCAAGGATAGCGAAGAACATCGCTAAACTATCCCACTTTGTACCTCTTTTTACTGCGGCAACAATACCAAGTAATACACCCATAATTGTTGCAAATATAAGTGCTCTAACTCCTAAATCAAATGAATATGGAAATGCTTGTGTAATAATATCTGTTACTGGACGATTATATTTAATCGAGATACCTAAATCTCCTTTTAAGGCATTAGATATATACATAATTAGCTGCTGTAAAACAGGCTTATCTAAACCATACTTTCTATTGAGTGCTTCCAACGTTGCTTCCGGAATAGCTTTTGCTCCAATAAAAGGATCACCAGGTAACATACGCATCATGAAGAATGTTAATACTGTAAGGGTAAGTACCGTTAATAGCGCATAAAATAATCGCTTCCCAACATATTTAATCACATGCACTCCTCCTTTCCTTTTCTATCATTTTTTTCTCATCGGATTAATTTGTTACACCGCACCAGAATTGTTATCCTATATTACTTTTAAAAAGATACCTCCGTAAGCCACTCCCGCATCAAAGTAATATAGGACGGCAATTCTAATTAGGTATAAAGTCTTTATCCGATTTTACAATTACTTTTCTATTATACATCATTATCTTACAAATGTCCCGAGTTTTTTATTTGAAAAATATGTGATAAATTGTAACTTTTATCATATTTATAAGTTCTCTTTAAACAAAAGCGAAGTGCGGGTTGCAGTAACAGCCCGCACTAACTTTTGTATTGTTAGATTACATTATAATATTACTTTAATGTTACAAATCTAAAGTTCATATCCTGGAATGCAGTTCTAACTACACCAGAAGCAATCTTACCACTTACAACATAATCTCTAACTCTCCAGTAGATAGGTCCAATTGGCATATCTTCCGCTAACAATCCCTCAAGATCCATTAAGTAACCCATACGAGTTGCAGGATCAAGTTCAGTACGAATCTTATTTAAGATTGCATCATATTCTTCACTGGAGTAGCTTGTATGATTGTTACCATTACCAGTTTCCCATAAATCAAGGAAAGTCATAGGATCGTTGTAGTCAGGACCCCAACCAGCAAATACGATAGAGAAGTCTTTGTTGGTCATTCTTTCAAGTCTTGATTTGAATGGCATGTTTTCAACCTTAAGATCGATACCAAGGTTAACTCTTAACTGCTCCTGAATGAATGCTGCGTTCTCAACAGCAACGTCACTATCGTCAGCAATCATTGTAAGCTGAACAGTATCAACACCAAGTTCTTCTAATGCTGCTGCATAGTATTCTTTTGCTTTCTCTACATCAAGTGCAGGTATTAAATCACCAACTTCTTTATAGAACTTATCATTCAAACCATTAACTGCAGGTGCTGTAAGGGATGCAGCTGGTAAAGAACTATTCTTTAAGATAGCAGTTACGAAAGCTTGCTTATCAACTGCTAAAGTTAAAGCTTTACGTAAGTTCTTGTTCTGTAAGAACGGATCATTTAAGTTATACTCTAAGTAGAATGTAGCACCATCTTCATAATTGTGTACAGGATAGTTTTCACTTCTCATTAACTCAGCCTGCTCACCATTTAGATTGATAACGTCAACTTCACCAGCTTTGAAAGCGTTAAGAGCTGCGTTACCATCATTAATCATAACCATATTAATTTTTTCAAGTTGAATATTATCAGCGTTCCAATATTCTTGGTTCTTCTCAAGTACGATCTTGTTCTCATGTTCCCAAGAAGTCATATTGAATGCGCCGTTGTATACCATCTTATCAGCATCGGTACCATAAGTATCACCGAATTCGTTGTAAGCTTTCTCGTTAAGTGGTGCGAATACACCAAATGCTAACTGAGAAAGGAAGTATGCAACAGGGTTCTCTAGAGTAACCTCTAATTCATAATCACCAAGAGCTTTAAATCCTAACTCTTCAGCACCAACTTCACCATTGTAGAATGCTTGACCATTCTTAAATACATAACCAAAGTATGCATACTCAGCTGCAATATCAGGATTTAAAAGGGTTTTCCAAGCAAATACGAAGTCATGAGCTGTTACAGGTTCACCATTAGACCATTTCATGCCTTCACGAAGTTTGAAGTTATAGGTTAGACCATCATCACTAACAGTCCAATCTTCAGCAACACCAGGAATTACTTCATCGTTCTCGTCTAACATAACTAGGTTCTCAATTATGTGACGAATTACAGTAAAGGATGTAAAGTCTGTTGTTGTTACAGTAAACATTTCTGGTGGCTCAGATTGGATATTAACTGTAATCTCATTTGCACCAGGTGTTCCAGGATATGCATCGTTATTTGATGCTTCTTCATTAGTAGTGCCGCCATTGTCGGCATTGTTCTTTGTGCCATCTTCTTTTTTACCGCATGCAGCAAACATCATTACTGACATAGCGAGAACTAAAAGAGTAGCAATCAACTTTTTAGTTTTCATAAATATTCTCCTCCTTGTAATTTAACAAGCGAAACAATTTCGTCCTGCTATCTACTATATAAAAAGGAAGTACTTGATTTATACTTCCTTAGTATATCCAAATTACGAGTATTATAATATACCAAAAATATTAATAAGTCAATATAATAAAGCAAAAAATTTTATCAGATTGCAGTGGTAAACTCATTTCCCTTTAAAGCTTTAATTCATTGCATTATTTACATAAATTGTACGCTTCATATGTTCTTTCATTTAATTAATTTGCCAGTAACAATATAGCATATATGGTCAAAATCACTATATATTCAGCAAATAATGTCGAATTATTTTACAAACTCCAATTCAAGCACATATTATTTTTTGATACATATAATATGGGGTAAAGGAGTGAAGCATATGACCAGTCAATATGATTTCGGTATTTTTGGCGGTGATCTTCGCCAAGTTTGCATGGCAGAATCCTTATTAGAAAAGGGCTACAAGGTTGCTGTCTTTCGTCTTGCCAAGGCGATTCACCATGATAATTGTAGTCCTGTATTGACTTTACATGATTTATTTGAAAATAGCATTACCTTGATTGGGCCCATACCAATGACCAGGGACCAGGTTACAATTACTGCAAAGCAAACCGCTACTGATCTTACGGTTGCACATGTGGCTTACCTCTTAAAGAGCCATCATATTCTTATTGGGGGTAATATCCCCAAGCCTTTACTTGAGCTATGTAATACGAAGCATATTTCCTATTACGATTTGATGACAGATGAGAAAATTACGATTAAGAATGCGATTGCAACAGCGGAAGGCACTATTATGGAAGCAATAGCTTCCAGTGACCGTAATCTTCATGGTAGCAATTGTTTGGTCTTAGGATACGGACGATGTGCAAAGGTATTAGCACAGAAACTTAGAGGTTTGGATGCACGGGTTACCATTGCAGCCCGTAATGAAGAAGCATTGGCTTATGCAGAAGCGGCCGGACACGGAACCGTCCTTTTACAGAACTTAAAATGCATTCTACCTTCCTTTTCCTACATTTTCAACACTATACCTACACTGATTCTTGACCGTGATAGCTTGGAGCTTGTAGATCCTCAGGTTACAATAATTGATATTGCTTCCGCTCCAGGCGGGGTTGATTTTGATTATGCCAATAGTCACGGCATCAATGCCAAGCAATGCCTTGGGATTCCAGGTAAAGTAGCCGCCAGAGCTTCCGCCAATATTCTTGTTACTGAAATTCTTGCATATTTAAAGAAAGAAGTGATTAAATGACCCTAAAAGATGTCAATGTGGGCTTTGCCCTAACCGGATCATTTTGCACTTATGAAGATGTTTTAAAAGAAATGGAGAAACTGGTTAAGGAAGGAGCAAATGTTTATCCTGTTTTCTCAGATCGAGCAAAAGAGACCGACAGCCGATTTGGAAANGCTAAGGACTTCCTTAAAAAAACGAAAGAAATAACCGGAAGGGATCCGGTTACAAGCATTGTAGAAGCGGAACAATTTACTCCAAAAGGCACCCTAGATATTGTGTTCGTTGCTCCCTGTACTGGCAACACTCTTGCAAAGCTGGCCAATGCAATCACTGATTCTCCAGTCCTTATGACTGTGAAAGGTCATCTGCGAAATAATAAACCGGTAGTATTAGCCATCGCAACCAATGATGCACTCGGTGCTAACCTAAAGAACATCGGTCTTCTACTCAACACAAAGAATATCTACTTTGTCCCATTCGGGCAAGATAATTATAAGAAAAAACCACACTCTATGGTTGCTCATTTTGATTTAAGCCTTCCAACACTTAAGGAAGCTTTAGAGGGAAGACAGATCCAGCCGGTTACGAGAGCACCTATTTAAATAATAAAAAACCTCTAGTTGAATATCACAAATAATACGGTGCTTAGCTTATAATTATTAATAAAATAACTACACAAGATTATCGGCAATTTCATAGATAAGCCGATCACATACAGTGATTTTAATCACTCCTCAAACTTACAGGAAAGTTTCCGAATTCTCCGAAACACATCTGTTAAGTTTGAGTACATAGAATGAGTTTCTTCCTATTATAATGTACCCTTTATTATGTACACTATTTATAATATAGCTTTTATTTTATCAAATTCATCTATCATTCATCTATCTGAAATAAAAAATGTCCGAAGCCGATTGACATTCACTTTCTAATATCAAATCAGATACGGACATTTGTAATCTTATGCGTTCTTATCTGCGTTCGCTTTCTCAAGTTCAACGATTGCTGATTTCTTCATAGGTATTCTACAATTCTTATTGTTACCAAATTCAACGATAACCACTTCATCCATAACATCGATAACCACACCATAGAAACCACTGGTCGTTAATACACTATCCCCAGCTTCCAGTGTAGATAACATTGCTTCCATTTGTCTTTGCTGCTTCTTCTGTGGACGTATCATCATAAAGTATAGCAATAGTCCAAGAATTGCAACCTGCGCTATAATCATTATCATTGAACCGGTGCCCGATGCAGCTTCTGCACCTTCTGCTAATAATATANAATTATTCATAATAAGTTCCTCCTAAAGAAATAATTTTCTATAATTCAATGTTATTCGCATCAATCTTCGCTCCTAACAAATCCTTCTAACTTCTGTTTCTTATATTCCTGATAGCGATGTTCACGAATTGCATCACGGATTTCTTCCATCATATGATTGTAAAAATGTAGGTTATGGAGTACCATAAGACGCATTCCCAACATTTCTTTTGCTTTTAATAAATGCCTTATATATGCCCTACTATAGGTCTTACAAGTTGGACAACTACACTCACTATCCAAAGGACGATCATCCAATTCATATCTTGCATTCATCAGATTCATTTTACCATGATTAGTATAGGCATGTCCATGTCTACCATTGCGAGATGGGTATACGCAGTCAAAGAAATCAACACCTCTATCTACGGCTTCCAATATATTCTCGGGAGTTCCAACCCCCATGAGATAAACCGGCTTTTCCAGTGGTAAATATGGAACTGTTTCTTCTATCATATGATACATTTCTGAATGGGTCTCCCCTACAGCAAGTCCTCCAAGGGCATAGCCATCTAGATCCATCTCAGAAATTACTTTAGCATGTTCGATACGGATATCCGCTAGCGTTCCACCCTGATTAATACCAAATAGCATCTGTTCCTTATTAATTGTATCCTCCAGCTGATTGAGTCTAGTCAGTTCGGTTCGACAACGCTTTAACCACCGCGTAGTACGATCAACGGAAGTTTGCAAATATTCTCTTGTTGCTGGGTGAGGTGGGCATTCATCAAATGCCATTGCAATTGTGGAAGCCAGGTTGGACTGTATCTGCATACTTTCCTCAGGACCCATGAAAATCTTCCTACCATCGATATGGGAATTAAAATATACCCCTTCTTCCTGGATCTTGCGAAGCTTCGCTAAGGAAAATACTTGAAATCCCCCGGAATCTGTAAGGATAGGCTTGTCCCATACCATAAACTTATTAAGTCCACCCAGTTGCTTTACTACCTTATCCCCTGGTCTTAAATGCAGATGATAGGTATTGGAAAGCTGTACCTGTGTTCCAATCTCGTTAAGATCTTTTGTAGATACTGCACCTTTGATTGCAGCAATCGTACCTACATTCATGAATACAGGAGTTTGTATTGTTCCATGTGGAGTTACAAACTCTCCACTCTTTGCATTATGATCCCGTGCAATTATTCTATACATAATTCTATAAGCCTGCTTTCTTTCAAAATCAAGAGTCCACCATACAAGTATACCCTTATTACCCTATTTTTTCAACAATAATTTATTTTAACACTTTTTATCTAATAGGCTTTTGCACTTTGATTTCTTTAGATAAAAATAGAGAAACACTGGATGTAGTAACAGCGTTTCTCTACTTTTCTAGGTTTAATAATAGTAAAGGGCATTATTTACTGAATACGAAATCTTTGGATAGCCTTTTCCAGACGTTTTGCTTCCTCTGCTAGGCGAACAGCAGACTGGCTTAACTGGTCAACTGCATCCGTCTGATTGTCTGCCGTAGCACTTACTTCCTCAGCAGCGGTTGCTGTCTCCTGTGATACAGCTGCAATATCTTGTATCGCATCCATGGATTCTTCTTTTGCTTCTTCAATCCCTTTAATTCCTGTTGTTATATTATTTAAATTCCCCACTAGATTACCTACTTGGCTATTGATATTGTTAAATAATTCAACTGCTTTTCCTAGGGATGCCGTTTGTAGTTGCACAATATTCTCTGCTTCCTTCGTTGTATTTACCGTTTCTTGTGTTTTAGTCTGAATAGCCGTTACAATCTTATGTATCTGACCTGCGGCATCTACGGTTTGATCAGCCAGCTTACGAATTTCCTCCGCTACTACTGCAAATCCACGTCCAGCCTCCCCTGCTCTTGCTGCTTCAATGGAGGCATTTAAGGAAAGCAAATTCGTTTGTGCNGCGATTTCATTAATGGTATTAACAAAATCACCTATGTGTCGTGATTGCATTTCCAATCCATTGATTTCCGAAATTACATCTTGAGTAATATCACTGGTGGCTTTGGATTTCATATTCAAATCATCAACAATAAGTATACCTTCATTTACTATATTCTTCGTATCGTCAGCAATTTGCTCAATCTCGCTGGTATTCCCATATACCTGATTTATTTTATTCGATAAATTAGCCATATCGGATAAACACCCTTCGGTATCTTCAGCTTGCTGAACAGCACCACGTTCAATTTCCGCAATTGCTTGTGAGGTGCCCCTTGTAGACTCTAAGATTTCTTCTGAGGCCCTTGATACCATCTCCGAAGAGTTGGCAAATTCCAGTCCAATTTCCGCCACTTCACCAATCAACTTCCGCATATTCTCCATCATATGCTCCAAACTATCGGCTAGATATTGGAATTCGTCCTTACGCTTAGTTGCAAAGGATACTGTTAGATCACCCCTGGCAGCTCTTGCAATAGATTTAACAACATTGGTAATTGCATTACCTACGTTTCCTGCAATCATGGTTCCAATGGCGATGGCAATAATACATGCAATCGTGGTAAAGAGGACACTTAAAAGGCGAATCTCTGAGGCTTGCTTTAAAATTGTACTCTTTGGAACTAGTGCACTAACATAAGCACCAGTATCACCAACCTTACTATAAAGGAAGAGATACTCATTATTGTCATACATTTCATAAGAATATCCGCTATCTTCTCCCGCTATTATTGTTTCCTGATAGTATGGCAAATTCGTAAAAACATTCTCCTCATCGCTTCCTACTAGGGTTTCACTGGCATCACCACTAATAAAACCCACAATGCTTCCCGAACCTAAATCAATCGCTTCTAGTGAATCAACAATAAAATCAGAAGAAATATCCAGAATCACAAATCCATTATTACTTGCCATTTTTCTTACTATGGATACTGCATATGGTGGTTGCTTATTCATTAATTTATCATCTAGAACAGTATGTTTACCAACCCATTTATAACGGGTAGTTGAAGCCATTATCAGCTTACCTTCTTCACTATTAAGAAAAGCCTCATAGATATCTTGCGGAGCATTGGTCACTGAAGAATAACCCTTTCCCCCTTCACCGAATACATGAACCGCAGAAAGAAACGTGTTAGCACTTTTGGCTAAAAGCATATCTTCCCTCACTGAATTATATCGTTTGTTACTTTCACTTACACTGAGTTCTCCCTTAGAATTATAATAATCCTCCATGGAGCTACTATTTATTAGCTCAGCTGATTTGTCAGACACAAAAGTCATTCCCAGTTCTAGGTAATCTCGAACCGCATTGAGTGTATCCGTAGAAGATTTCTCATAGTTCTCAATGAATGCCTTGGAAGATTTTTGATAGGATACCAGTCCAAATATGGCCATGAGTATAATAGGAATAGCAAATCCAAGTAAAATTTTTGTACGTATTTTAAGTCTTTTATCGCCATTATCCCAATTTCTACTATTATTTCTAGCTTTCTCTTGTTTGCTATTATCACTGATTGAAATGCCTTCAAAGAAAATCTTAAATCTATTGGATATATTGTTCTTTCTATCCTGCTTTTTCTTACGTACCTCTGGTGTCTCTACAGTATCTTCCGCTCTTCTCATTGGTATTCTCCTTTCATAAGCTTCCAGATTAAATCATTAACCCTTTACAGCTCCCTGTGTTAAACCACTGTAAATCTGCTTCTGACATAGAATGAAAATGATTAATGCAGGAAGCATGGTAATCAGTACACCAGCACAGATATAGTTATATTGACTTCCATAAGGGCCGGTAAATGTGTAAAGTGACGTGGATACCGTAACCCATTTCGATTTATCCTGTAGATATAGATTGGACATATAGTACTCGTTATAAGTACTAACACCTTTTAAAATCATACTTGTAATGATAGCTGGCTTTAATAAAGGAAATAAGATTTTAAAGAACACCCCAAAATAAGAGGAGCCATCTACAATTGCCGATTCATCCAAGGACTTTGGAATATTCTCAAAGAACTGAATAAATATATAGATAGAAATAACATCGGTTCCCATCATTAGAATAATATATCCATACAGAGTATTAATTAGCTTCATGGAATACATAATCTGATATACCGTAACCTGTGTTGCAATACCCGGAATTAGGGTAGCAAATAGAAACAAATTACGAATCAATCCATTTCCACGGAAATCAAATCGACTTAATATATATGCCAGCATGGTTCCAAACATGATGGAACCAAAGAGTACGAATATCATGATGATCAATGTATTGCGAAATGCCAGTCCCATATTGGCATCTTTCCAAGCAGTAATGAAGTTATCAAGATAAGTCCAACTTTGCGGAAGGGTCATTACATTGGTCGAGGCATACTCTACTTCTGTTTTGAAAGCAGTAATCACTGTTGACACCATAGGAAGAAGCGAAATAATCGTTACTAACAATAGCGATACATATTTAATTACGGTCCGTAAGATATATAAAATTCTTTGTCCTATTGTCATTATTTTGCCTCCTTTGCTCGTTGTTTCTTTAGCATTCTGGCTGTTTTTTTCGATACATCCGCATTGTTATCACTAAAGGCATATTTGAAAATTAATTTTTGTGCAATGGTAACGAATATAATAAGGGTAAATAGAATTAAAGCCATTGCTGATGCTTTACCAACCTTTTGATGTCCATGAGCCATATTATGCATTAGTAAGAAGAAGGTGGAGGTTCCTCTTCTACCGCCTGTAATTACAAAAGGAGGCTCAAATGCACTTAAAGACCCCGTAATTGACAAGATCATATTTAATACAACAATCGTTTTGATACTTGGCAATATAATATAGCGGAATTGATGCCAACGATTTGCTCCATCCAAACTGGCAGATTCATAGAGTTCTCTATCCACAGACATAATAGCACCAATAAAGAGAACCATATTCTGCCCCATATACTTCCATATTGAAGTTGCCACCAATGCTATATTGTTTACACTTTTGTCTCTTAACCAATACGGTAAGCTTTCCAAATTAAATCCTATCCAAGTTAAAACGGTATCGAATACAAACTCCCTGGTATAGAAAAACTTAAACATAAATCCCATTGCAATACCACTAATTAGGTATGGGAAAAATATCGTTCCTTTAAAGAAGCTACCGCCCTTTGTTTTAAAACTTAGCATGGTAGCAAAATATAATGCTAAGGCCAATTGAACAAAGGAACCAATCAAGTAATATAGCGACAATTTCAGCGAGTTCATTACTTCTTTATCTGTAAGTACATCCTTATAATTATCTAATCCAACAAATTCTCTTGCACCGATATATTTCATGTCATAAAAGCTGAATTCTATCATTTTAAAGAAAGGTAAATAAGTAAACACAAATAGTAATAATAATGGCGCTGTCATAAATGATATCATTACTAAAAATCGTTGGCCTTTACCGCTCCTTAGCCATTTAACCATCCTGTGTGGTATTTTTCCTTTTCTAGCCGCAGTATTTAAATTACCCATAAGACCTCCTAGTTAGTACGAGCCAGGTACTCTGCCCTGGCTCATAGGTAAAATTAACAGAAATAATTACATTCTTCAAATTATTCCGTTACTTGAACGTTATATTTTTCTTGTGCAGCTGACCAACTTGCATTCCAATCCTCTACAATATCATTCATTGTCTCAGACTGGTCCATTGCAGCTTCTACAATTCTTTGAACATGTGTATTTTCACTATTAATGCCGATTTCAGATTCTGTGTTTAGTTCGTTAAATAAAGTCTCTTCTCCTGCAGGTGCTGGATTATCAATAACCAAGGTAATACCATCAAATGAAGCTAATGTTGGAGGATATTCAGCTCCCTTAGCAATTGGGATACCACCTTCGTCATAAGCAAAATTAGATTCTTCAGTTAGCCATTTAACATAAAGTAAAGCTGCAATTTTCTCATCATCAGAAGAATTCACATTGATACCATAGCAGTAGTCAGGGCCTGCGGAAGCATATTGCTTGCCATTTACTGTGATTGGGAATGGCATATATCCAATATCATCTGGATTATCACCAGCGCCTTGCATCTGAGTTACTGCCCAAGAGCCAAGTACCATGGTAGCAATTTCGCCGCGATTTATCATACCCTTACTACTTTCCCAGTCAGTAGTTGTAGGATCATCTTCTACTAAGTTACGAGCAACTGCTTCATATAATGTATTATAAACTGCAAAAGGTCCTGTCTGATCTCCACGATCTGCAAATGGATTCTTACCATGTACAATTCCATTGTTCATAAAATCAGGATCACCAGTAGCAGATCCGCCTATGTAAGCGTCCCATGCACCCATAGTCCATCCAGCTGCAAAGTTGGTGTACATTGGTATAGCATCTGTATTATCTTTAATCTTCTGAAGTGCATTGATGAATTCGTCAGGCGTCTTAGGAATCTCAGTAACACCTGCTTCTTCAAATACTCGTTTATTATAAACAATCCCCTGTGCGTTTACTGTTGAAGGAATACCATACACTTCTCCTTGGAAAGCGAAATTATTGAGGTAATCATAGTTCTGTCCAATACCTTCTATGGTACCAAAAGAAGTAAAAAGTCCTGGAAGTTCACTCTTTTGAACTGTTGTAGGGATCATACAGATATCTCCCCAATCACCAGTTGTAAGACGAATGGTAACATCCTCCGCATAATCTGTTACCGCCTCATATGTAATTTTTACATTGGGATAAAGCTTTTGGAATTCTGCAATATAATCTTGGAATTTCGTATCTACAATATCCGTTCTATGTGTTAAGAACTTAAGATCCGCTGTAATATCGGTGTAGTCCTCACCAAGTTTTAATGAATCTATGGTTGGAAATACTTCCCCTGTTGTATCACCTCCAACATCATCACCGGTCTCCTCTGAAGTTTTGTTACTTGATGTGCTACTGTTATCTGTCAATTTCTTGTCGTCATCTTTGGCTCCACAGGCCATGAGAGAAAGCGACATAGCAAGAACCAATAGCATGCTAAGAATTTTTTTAATTTTCATTCTTATTCCCCCTTGAATATTTTTTAAGTTATCGTTAACTTATGAATTAATTATACAATATCACAATTATACTTGTCAATACCATTTATAAATTATCTATTTTTACAAGTAGAAAATACATAAAAAGTCAATCCATCTTAAAATNATTAATCCTTACCACCTTTTGTATCAATTATTAGATGAATATATTATTGCTTTATTTTGCCACAATTGGTAGAATGAAGTAAGTATATGGATTTATATGACTTATTTATGGGGGAAAGTCTTATGTCTATCAAAAGATCTTTAAAAATTCTGCTGATCATTTCAACTATGATTCCAGTAATATTAATATCGGCGATTGCGCATGCCTTATTAACAAAACGTTTAATTGCAGTGCAAACACAGAATTTACAAAAGATTGCAGAAACTAATAGAACAGGTTTGGAAGTAATGTTGGATACGCAGATCACTGAAATTTCCTTATTAGCACTTCAGGATGATATTCAGCAATTGGTAAGACAAACCAATAATAATAAAGAGGTTTCTCCCAATCCCGTTTACCTCATGCTACAGAGCAGAAAGAAAAGATATCCATCCTGTAAAATGATCTGTATATATAATGCTAAGAAAGAATTGGTGGCTTGCACCGAATACTCTCTAATCGGAACTAAAACACACAGCGATCCTAGTATATCCCATATACTCTCAACCGGAGAGAATGCGATTGGCATGGGAGGAATAAGTCATGTAATTGAAGATGGACAAATCAGCTATACATTTGATATAGGTACTCCCATATATGATATAATTGCCCAAGGTAATATAGGCTGCGTTGTAACTACAATGAATTCCTCATACTTTGATGAATTCTTAAGTAACATCTCTATTGGTAATACCGGCTTTGGAATGTTACTGGATAAGGATGGCACTATAATCTATCACAGGGATTCTTCCTTAATTGGAACATCAGTAAATTCAAAGGTGCTATCCAGCATTGTTTTCAACTATAATAAGGGCTTCCAAAGTCCCAATGGTTACTTTGAACACAAATACGATGGCATTGATCAAGCATTCGGTTATAGTGTTATTCCTGAGCTTGATTGGGTCTTATTTGTAAAGCAAGATATCTCCGAGATTCGCTCTGTTACTGCGATTATGCTTAATTTACTTCTCCTTATCTGTGCTATTCTATTCGTACTTATTATAATATTTGCGAATGCTCTAGCAAGAAAATTTACTGATCCAATAATCGCTTTACGGGACGCAATGCGTACAGCCGCTGACGGTAACCTTACCGTTCAGTCCAATATCAAAAGCCGGAACGAACTTGGTGAATTATCTAAGAATTTTAATAAGATGATACATATAATCAAAACAAATTATGAAGATTTATCTTCTATGCACGAAGAGCTACTATCCAACGAGGAGCAACTTCGCTCCAACTATGACCATATCGAATACCTAGCTTATCATGATACACTTACTAATCTACCGAATAAACTCGCATTCTTAGAATATATGAATGCAACCCTTATGTCCAATATCTCAAATAAACAAAAACATGCTGTATTCTTTATAGATTTGGATAATTTTAAGACAATTAACGATACCTTAGGTCATGAGCATGGCGACACCTTATTGGAAATGACTGCCAGAAAGCTCTCTTCATTCCTGACTGACCAGAGAATGATAGCGAGGGCGGGTGGAGATGAGTTCTTAGTATTTATTGAAAATATAGAATCAAAGAATGAAGCTGAAGCGATTGCTTCCAAAATTATAGATGCTTTCGCAAGCCCTATGAATCTTAATGGTGAGATGGTCTATGTTTCGTTGAGTATTGGTATCTCTTTATATCCGGACAATGGGGTTACACCAAACGCATTAATCAAAAATGCAGATATCGCCATGTATAAATCCAAGGATGCCGGCAAGAATAGGATTACCTTATTTGATTTTAAAATGGAAGAAGAACTTAATAGGAACACCATTATTGTTGATATCCTACGTAACGCAATAGATAACCAAGAAATATACGTACAGTATCAACCTCAGTTTAGTTTACGAAAGAATAAAGTTATTGGTTATGAAGCTCTCATGAGAATCAAGAGTAAGCGACTTGGAAGCCTATCACCAAATGAATTTATTCCAATAGCCGAAGAAACAGGATTAATTATTCAATTAAGCAGGTGGTTGATCAGAGAGGCATGTAGCTTTAATAAAGATTTACTAGATGAAGGATTTGGACCATATACCGTATCGGTCAATGTCTCTTCTATACAATTAAAGCAGCCAAATTTTGTTCAAACCCTATCGGGTATCCTAGAGGAAACCGGACTTCCACCGCAATATTTAGTTTTAGAGCTAACAGAAAGCACACTACTCTCTTCCATGCAGAATACAATGGAGTTATTAACTAATTTACAAGATCTAGGTGTTAAAATTTCCTTAGATGATTTTGGTACCGGTTATTCTTCATTAAACTATTTAACCAATTTACCTATCGATACTTTAAAGATTGACAAATCATTTATTGATAATATTTGTTCCAGTACAAAGGATTCTTATATAGCAGAAACTATGATTCGTTTAGCTCACAAACTACATATCCAAGTCGTCGCAGAGGGTGTGGAGACCGCAGATCAACTTAAGCTGTTGAAACAGCAAGATTGTGATATCATACAAGGCTTTATATTCAGCGCACCGCTCCATCCCTTGGGTCTAATTGATATCATACAGGAAACAGCGTAAAAGAATGTTACTGGTTGAGATCAATAATAAACAAAAAGGATTGCTAAAGAGATAATATCTCTCCAGCAATCCTTATTATTAATTTATCAACAATTACCAATATATCATCTTATAAAATCGGTAAACGAAAGATATCTAGTTCAATAGTACGCTTTGTTAGCTACATTACAATACAGTGTTAAACTATTCCAATGTACCAGCACATCCAAGAACATTAACAAGCTTATGTTTTACTAATGCTTTAATATTATCTCTAGCAGGAGATAGATATTGTCTTGGATCAAAATGTCCAGGATTCTCATTCATGTATTTACGAATACCTGCAGTAAATGCAAGTCTTAAGTCAGAGTCAATGTTAATCTTACATACAGCCATTCTAGCTGCCTGTCTTAACATATCTTCTGGGATACCAATCGCATCGTCTAACTTACCGCCATTTTCGTTAATAATCTTAACATATTCCTGGGATACAGAGGAAGCACCATGTAATACGATAGGGAAGTTTGGAAGTCTCTTACCAATTTCCTCTAGAATATCAAAGCGAAGTTGAGGTTTCTGACCTGGTTTAAATTTGAATGCACCATGGCTTGTTCCAATTGCAATTGCTAAGGAGTCAACGCCGGTACGATTAACGAATTCCTCTACTTCTTCAGGTCTTGTATAGCTAGCATCTTCTGCAGATACATTAACATCATCCTCAACACCTGCTA
>JGI24708J26588_10002037_pt1 | contig 15544 bp, 8 predicted proteins | sample BioPla1DNA2_FD_26588 | JGI IMG/M metagenome (IMG submission 26588) | reverse complement strand
TTACCTTCCAAGACGATGCTTGTGACGGATTTCCTTTTACAATTGATTCTATAATTCTCGAAATCAATATTGCGGTCGTCAGAAATTGAAATGTAATTTTCTGTTTCTGAAGTTCGAAATAGGCTTGCCTTTTTGGGCTTGAATGAAGCTCCGAAGTCAATATTGAACTCCTTATCTTTTTCATGCTGATTAACGATTACAACGACCATCGTTTTTTGATCGGGAGAAATTGCTGTCAATGTGTTTTCATTGTCATTTTCGATGAAAGTATATCCTTGCTTTATCAGATGCGTAAACTGTTTCCGGCAATAATATCCCATTGTGCGTTCATATGCCTTTGTTCCGAGGTTATATCCTACTAACGACCATACGCCCCCGAATCCTCTTCCCATGTACTGCCAATCACACCATACAACAGGTTTAAGTTCTTTCATGTCAGTAACAATACGTTGAGCCATAAAAAGAAAATTATCCGGGCCTTTCTTTTCCACCCATAGTGGACCGGATTCTGATTGCCACAGCGGAATTTGATGCCTGTTCGCAAATGCATTTAATTCTTTTCTTTGAGTACCGGCATAACTATGCACATTGATTTGTTTGATCATGGATAGGATACCGGCTTTTTCATAGCCCATGAGTCCTTTCAGACATTCATCTATGCTGTTTGCATCCATGACAGCAATTCCTGTGTAGGATAACATGTCGTGTTTCTTAAGCTCCAGATATAGTTCCCGGATGATTTTTTCTTGATTTTCCTGAGAAAAAGCGCAACCTTCTTGTGTCCCTCCGGCTTTCCACCAATTAGAAAATGGTTCATTGATAGGTGATATGGAACTGAAAGTAATATTGTATTGTGCTTTGTAGTACCTGACAACATCTGCGAGATAACATGCGAAATCATCGTAATAATCATCCTTTAAATTATCCAATCCCAGTGAATCTCCGGCTGAGCAACCACTTTTTGTCATCCAGTATGGTGGTGAATAATTTGCTGCTTCGTAAATTGCATCAGGACGCATTGCATTTACTTTTAACAGAATATTACGTTGTGCAGCATTGCGTGACCAATCGTAATCATTAAATTCAGCTGTTTTATAACCGGGAACCTGTGCATCGGGGCGCATGTGATTGTGAGACGGGTCGTCCCCGCCGCTGATATTGTAACGGAATACGTTCATGTTTAATTCCTCGGGATCAGTCAACCACCTGCAAAAAACATCCAGATCTTCATCTGAAAACTTATCCCCTACATCATGTGCCCACCAGGATAAGGATATACCCCATCCTTCCAGTGTCTGATATTTTACGTCAGGGTTGATAAAGATTGTTTGTTGCCCAATGGCTACCTGACATAAAATAAGTAATGTAATAGAAAAATAATGTCTCATGGTTTGGGGGTTTCTCCAATTGAGTAGAACCAGCTTAAAATATCATTTGCAACGATTTGGTGTCCTAATTCATTTTGCGCTGTAGAAAATATTATAACTAATAAACTTATTGTAGTTAAAATATTTTTCTTCATATTTTATTGTTTAATTATTTTCTCTGTAAGCTGGTTTTGATTTATGTCTTCTGCTCTGATGAAATAGACTCCTGAAGGAAGGTAGTCAACGTTAGTAGAAAAATTTGTCTCTTTATCAAGTGACTTACTCATTACTTTTACACCGGCGTAATTATAAATTTCTATGTGAGTTAAAGGTGATTCAGACCTGGTGTATAGTTGATTTAGAACGGGATTGGGGTAAGCATTTAAAGAGAAATGAACCGGTTCGTTTACCGCAGACGATGCAACACTATGGGGAGCGAAACTTAAAGCAGTGATGTAGTAGAAGCCGTACGAATTGTTGTTGTTTGGTCCCGGACCAACTTCCAGTTCAATTTCTCCGTCATCATTGGGAGCTATTCCAATAGCTTTAACCAGCTTTCTGTTATTATTACTTATATTCAGATAAAGAATTGTGTCCTCCGGGGTCTTTCCTGAAAACTTGTAATAAGTTTCTCTGTTATCTGTAGAGTTCATCCTGCTTCCAAATATTGCAAAATCATAGGTCTTGTCTTTATCCAAGGAAGTAAATTTAATTTTTGCAGTTGCTGTAACAATTCCGCCGAATTGCTTTTTATTGCCAAAAAATGACTTTTTGCTGACATCGCCGGGCATATTCAGCTCTGTCGCTGTTGCAGTGGGACCGTCTTGATTTACTCCGCAAAACCTTTCAGTAACTACAACATCAACATCGGTTATGTCGCTGTAAATATCTTTCAGGTCATTTGTGCCGGAACCAACAGTGAAACCTTCCAAAGCATTCCAGGCTCCCTCAGTAGTTGAACTTCCAAAGCTTAAATTAATTCTGTTGTTGAACGGCACTTTCTCTGTATCGTCTACCAGATGAGCCAAAGAAGTAACTTGCTTCGGATTTTCTACGGCATAATGAGCCGCGTGTTGTGCCACTTTTGCTTGGAAAGCAGTAACGGTGAATGGTCTGTATTTGTTTCCAACCACGACTTTATTAAACAGTTTTTCGTACCAGGTACAGGCAGCTGTGTATCTTCCGTAAGTCAATTCCAGGTGAAAACCATCCCTGCAAAAATTATCTCCTATAATGCTCGACCTGCCGTTTTGTATGGCTGTTCCGGCGGGAACAACAATGCTGATGCCGGCTTCTTCTGCTGCTCTGTGAGATGCATCTACAATGGCGTTATACATGGTCATTTGGTCTCCATTGTAGTAGTTGGTAAAGTTTGAATTATTGAAGTTTTGGGCATAAGCCCATGTTGAGTGAAAAACAAATTGCACATTTGGATTGGTTGCACGTTCCCCGACATAAGATTTTAGGTTGTTTAAATGAGGAAAGTAACTATCATACAGACCCGAGAGCTGACTGGCTTGCTGAAAAGAGATATAATCCCAGTCTTCTTCCGCTAAAGCCGTTTCAATAGAATAATTTGATGTAACGGTGCGTGTACCGTTCACAATCTTTCTATAAGAATAAGAAGCAATATTATTGGCAGCGTTGGTGGCATGCGTTTCCAAAGTAGCACCACCGATGTACATGTTGGCGATAATCATAGTATCGCCTTCTGCTAGTGCCAGTTCATAAAGATTGGCTTCTATTGCATCATCTGAAAAACTATTTCCAATAGCCAGCAGCCTTATTGTTTTTGCGTTAAGGGAAGAACAACCAATAAGCAGTATCAGGAAGCTTAATAAGAAATTTTTATACATAGCTTTAAATTAATTTTGACGAGTTCATTATTCTTTAATAAATGCAGAAGTGTAAAATGTTTCCCTATCCGATTCTATTTTAACAATATAAGTCCCTTTAGCCAAATCATCGATTGGTATTTTGTTGGAATCAGTTATACTGAATTTTTTGATTTTATTACCAATTAGGGAGTAAATCGATGCTGATTTTATCACCTCATTGTTTTTTAGGTTAAAGCGGAGCTCATGTGAAGCCGGATTGGGAAAAACAGAAAAATTACTGTTTGCACCCACTTGTTCAATTTCAGAAAAAGACCTGGGATAAATTTTAAATAGCCGGACATCTCTTCTTGGCAGGCTTTCCGTCCAGGAATCAATTTGTTCACAGAAAGTATTGGTCCATAATTCATGAACGACGTACCGCGTACCTTTAGTTAGTCCGATTTTATTAAAATCAATCAAAGTGGGCTTCGTGTTGATGGTATAATTCAGCGAAGCTACATAGGTTGTATCTGCCACTGTGGTGATAAACATATCGGCAGCGGCATCACCTTCTGCAGAATCTACCGGACGAAAAGCTTTGCAATTATGCACAATTCTGCTTATCTCCGGTTTGGTCAATAATGAGGGAGCTCTTACTTTGGGTATTTGCGGACCTGTTTCACTATAGTCATCACCAATTGTAAAAATGCCCGTAATGACAGAAGAGGTGATCCTTGCCCTGTTCTCGCCAATATTAACACCATCCAGCACAACATTATCGGCATCGTTGTAATTATACACATGATCAAGCCACCAACCGTAGGTTAGTGAATTCAAGGTGTATTCCGTGCTCATATCCCCGGTCATTGCTGCATAGGCATCACATGCTATCCTGCGCCCGTGTGCGTGATGAGCCGGGAAAAGAGGTGCGATTGAAAAGTTTATATACATTGAGTTGTCCAAATAATCCACAATGTGTTTTAAACCTTGATTGTAAGCCTGTATTCCGGTATATATCGTGTCGTCATGGTACGCATCTGCTTCTAAGGATCCATGAGTCAGAAAATCCAGTTTAAGATACTCAAATCCGGCTAATTTGAACTGGGAGATATAGGTTTCAGCTCTTTTTTTAGTGGCAGGATGAGTCGGGTCCACTGCGTATGCATCAATATTAGTTGTCCTTATAGGTTGTCCGTTCGCATACAAATAAATGTCCCTGTAAAAAACATTACTTGAGCCTTCAACCAACCGATCGGGATTTTTAGCCCAATCCACAAAAGGACTCCAGTATATACCTCCTTTTTGTCCACGGGCTTTGCAGAATTTGACAAACTTGATCCTGTCCGTTAGTGTAATATTATCCCAGTAGGAATCCAGCCCAATGTAAACAACACCATCTGTATCACAAAAATTATTACTTTGCAGGTTATTATGGATATAGTCAGCTACTTGTGTTGAGTTTGTGTATGAAACATTCGTTTGAAGTGCACCCCAGCTATTCCAACCAAAAGGTTTCGGCTTATCCCATGGAAGTTTGGGGGCCACTATGGCATTGGCATCACCATAAGTTTCCATTCCTACGCGCCAATCATCAAAGTAGCCGATAAAAATTTTGGGAGATTTGATCTTTTTCCCTTTTACCTTCCCATGGGCAAGAACATCTCTGGTTTCTTCCGACGTAATACCACCGTACACTTCCATAGATTTTACGGAATTGAAGATGTTTGTTGATATTACAATACCGGTTTTCCATGTGTCATGCTCTATAGAACCAAGTACCAGGCCTTGCTTTGAAGTGGCGTTAAATACCAGGCCAACCTCATAACTTGTGGATGAGGTTCCAAAGTTGACGGCTTTATAGCGAACCCACCTGTCGTTGTCAAAAGGAACAAAGAGTGTCTTATTGTTGTTGTTAGGTAAAAAACTTGTCGTTGTTGATGTTTTAACCGGTGCAAGATAATTCGATGATATGTCTTGAGTTGATTCTACCGAAAATTCGGTTAAAATATAATCTTTATTGTTATAAAGGTAATAATGATGATAAACTTTGATCCCACTGCTTTCCCGGGCTGAAATGGTAACAAGTTTTCCGCTACCGAAAGCATCGGTAATGTCACTTATTTGAATTCGTCTGGCTAATAACTGTTCCTGACTTCTCGTTGTATTGTTTACAGTATAAGAGCATTGATTATCGGCAATTAACAGGGTGTTTTGGTTGTATATATTTGCCTTTCCGTTTGTTTCATTGATCACCAACCGCCATTTTCCTACACTAACTTCCGCGGCTGAAACGTAGGTATTGGAATGAAAAAAGCCTATCAGGCCAATAATAAGTAAGAAACAGATATTTTTGTATTTATTCATTTTTTTGCAAAAGCTAATTTTATAATATTGATGATTGTCATTGGGTTGAATTAGATTTGTCAGGCAATTTACGAATATTTTTTGAATAAAAATTAATTATGGGAAAGTGCTGCCACTTTCCCATAATTAAATAGAGATTAATTTACTATCACCTTATCAATTCGTGCATTTCTGCCACCATTGAGTTTTACCAAATAAACTCCTTTGTTGTATATTGAAATTGAAGAATTTGAGTTTGCATTGATAATGTCTGAATTGATCAATCTTCCGTCGAGAGAAAGAATATCACATGACAGCGTATTTTCCGAATTATTTGTTATCAAAATTGCGTTGTTTGAAGCGTGAACTCTGACATTATCCAATGTTTCGCTTTGTAAGCCTGTTGCAGGATCATTGATGACCATTGTAGCGAAAGCACTTGAAGCATAGGCCTGATCAACGGCTGCAATTCCAATTGTGTAAATTCCTTTCGGAAGATTTAGTTTTGCACTGTTGGTTTGGAGGAATGATTTGAGACCGCTCACTTTTAACTTTCCGGTAGTAGTGTCTGCAGGTACGAGACAAAATACTGAATTGTCTTCATATTTAATGTACAAATTATAGCGGATGGCATCTTGTGGGGTAATGTCATCAGTTGATTTAGTCCAGGTTACAGTATATTGGCCGTCACCACCGGTGAATGCTAAATTTGTCGGTACTGAGGGCGGAGTATTTACCGGAATTCCATCCCCACGAGAGTTCTTTACAAAAACATTGGGCCACGTAACTGTGTTTCCGGTACCATCTCCTGCTTTATATCCGAAATTGGAAAAATCAAGGCTATAATCATTGTTAAAATCAACCATTTCTATTCTACCTGATCTTGCTCTTGCTGCTTCTGGTAAAGCTTTGACAGTGAATGAATTATCCCCATTATTATAGAATAAGTTTGAGTTTGAATTCAATCCTACAGCCATTAGGTCTGTATAACCGTCATTGTTTACATCACCTGCGGCAATTCTTACTTGCCCGCCTGTTAAATTTGAAGTTGAACTTTCAATTTTAGTTACCGTATTATTTTGATTATTTATAAATAAATTAGCAAAACCGGGTCCAATTTCCACAATATCATTCCAACCATCACCATTAATATCTACAAATAGAGTTTCTCCCCTATAATGACCTGTAAAAGTAGTAGGGTTGTAATGCAAGAATGTTCCATCTTGCTGGTTGATATATAAGTTTGTAGTAGCGGGGTATCCGGATACTATGATGTCATCAAAACCGTCATTATTGGCATCACCCACATGGATTGAACCACCATTTACACTATGGAAATGATTATTCTCTGTATTAGTAACAGGACTTGTTTGTAGTTCAAAAGTTCCCTTATTGTTTTTGTAGAGAGCTACCACGCGCTCACTACCGCTTACCCAGTTTGTACCATGATTCCCATTGATAAGAACATCTGTCCATCCGTCATTATTATAATCAAAAGCTTCTAGTATCCGTGAACTGTAATCTCCTCCCTGATATACATCAACCAAGTTGGCAGTATTTTCATTATCCACTACGAAATCATAATTCGGAGCACCGGAGTTTTTATATAATATAGTTTTATTTGCATTTGCTGCATCATCCTTACCGGCAACTAATAAATCTAAATTTCCGTCGTTATTGTAATCCAGAAAAACAGCACCTGCGTAACTAAGTGGTGTTATACTTGTAGTAATGCGAGTGAAGGTTTCATTCCCATTATTTTTATATAACCTGACTAGCGGACTTCCTTGTCCTGCTATCATAAAAGCATCCAGGTGTCCGTCATTATTGTAGTCGCCCCAGATTAACGCACCGGAAGCTGACATAGCGAGTGATGATCCCGGTACGGGTTCTGTTAGAACATCCCATGTTACTTGCTTGGGAGTAATAGCCCAAGACATCATCGTGGTAAAGAGTACCACAAAAGTTAGTAAAGTTTTTGTTTTCATGACTTTCAAATTGTTTTTTGTTAGTAAATAAATTGTTTTTAAATGAGTTATTTCTGAAGTTTTTCATTCACAGGAAAAGCTATCATGCTCTTCCTGTGAATGAGAAATTAATTTATAAAATTGAAACTTTAATAGTTTGGGTGCTAATACCCTGAGATAATTTAACCAAATACACTCCTGCAGGAAGTTTTGAGTTTGTTTCTACTTGATTGGAAGTAGGACAAATTCCATTTTCAACCAATTGTCCTGCAAGGTTTACGATGGACCAGCTTACATCATTTGATGTGTTATTTACAATATTGATCCTATTATCTGTAGCGTAAGCCCGGGCACCTTCCAGGGTAGAAACTTCATCTACACCCGTTCCTGTGACAGAAATTACTGTAAATGCACTGGTCGCATTTGCCTGATCTACTGCCTGTACACCAAAGGTATAATCCCCTTTCGGTAAATTCAATTCAATAGAATTGCTTGTAATAAAAGATAAAACGCCTCCGCCTACTTTCAATTTTCCGGTGTTGATATGAGCCGGTACATAAGAATATGTTTTTCCATCTGAATATTTCACATAAACATTGTAGCGTATGGCATCTTGTGGAGTTACATCATCGGTGGATTTATTCCAGGTCAATGTATATTTGTTGTCTGCGTAAGATGCAGCGAAGTTTGTGGGAGCACTTGGAGCCTTATTGCTTGCTATTCCTTCTCCCAACATGTTTTTTACAAAGAAATGGGGCCATGCCGGATCACCCTCGGCTCCCGTACCTCCGTCGCGATAACCGAAGATGGAATAATCCAGATTACCATCGCCACTGAAGTCAACCAAGTTGGCAGTACCTGCTCTGGCTCTGGTTATATCCGGTACATGTACTCTGGTAAATACATTTTCCCCATTGTTGTAATAAAAAGAGGCATCACTTGCCCATCCGGCTAAGAAAATATCAGTCAGACCGTCATTATTGATATCTCCTGCAGACACAGATGGAGCACCACCTACAAGATTGGTTATTTCACTTCCTACTTTTGTAAATGTGTTATTTTGATTGTTAATAAATAAATTAGCGAAACTAGTCCATTGCCCTTCCGCATTTACGCTTCTACCTACCTCTACTATGTCCGGCCATCCGTCGGCATTTGTATCCACAAAGACGGTTTCACCTTGTATCTGTCCGGTAAATACATCTTTTGAACCAGCCCAGTGGGTAAATGTCCCATTTTTATTGTTGATGTAAAGGTCTGTTACCGTTAAATCGGTATCATGGTACCCGGATACTATGATATCTGCATATCCGTCATTATTTACATCTCCTGTATGGACTGAACCACCGTTAACAGGGCGGAAATGTCCAATTTCTGTAACAGGACTGGTTTGAAGTTCTAAAACACCCTGATTGTTTTTGACCAATGCAACTATGCGGGAGGAGCCGCTTCCACCGGCTTCTTCTTCCCAGGTACCACCCGCGTTTCCATTTACAAGCAAGTCCATCCATCCATCGTTGTTATAGTCAAAAGCCTCCAGAATATGATTTCCATAGTTGTCGCTTCCAGGAGAAACTCCTGCCAGAGAGAATGAATCATCTTCTTCGAACTCATAGTCAGGTGCTCCGGAGTTTTTATAAACAAAAGTAAGTGTCCCTGGAATTGTTGCATCCAAAGAACCGCACACAACCAAATCTAAATCTCCGTCGTTGTCATAATCAATAAAGGTAGCAGAACCCCAGGCAACCCCGTAAATATAAGGCGTGTCAACCAATGTAAATGTACCGTCGCCATTATTTTTAAATAATTGAGCTACAACTCCATCTGCACTTTGTCCTGCAACAATAAAAGCATCAAGGTGACCATCGTTGTTATAGTCGCCCCAAATCAATCGTCCCGATGCTGTCATCGGAAGTTCTCCTTCTGTCAGCGGGTTTTCAATAATAGACCACTCCACCTCCTTGGGAGTAGTCGCCCACGACATCATAACGGTAAAAAGTACCGTAAGAAATAGTAAAATTCTTGTTTTCATAAGTGATAAATTTTAATGTTAATTAATCTTGTTTTTAATTTAATTTCTTAAGTGTTATTTCTATAAAGACCGTACAAAAAGGCTTTAATCAATTTTTAGAATTAGCTTACTACATCATTATCTTAATAACCGGGATTCTGATCCCCTTCCGTGATATTGGTATTTTGCTTGATCTCTACGTGCGGAATAGGAAATCTTTCGTGAAACTGTTGTATGGTTCCCGATTCTTTTGCCCAACGATTGTGTGTTTTAATTTTTTCCACAAAATTTCCCGTGCGGATCAAATCCATGCGTCTCCAACCTTCAAAGCAAAGTTCACGCATGCGTTCATCCATGATTTTACTTCTGAACTCATCTTGAGACATAGCTGTGTTCCATTTTAGTTCTGCAGGCAAATTACCGCCCCAGGCGCGTGAGCGAATGGTGTTGTTTATAAGATTGACCGCTTCTGCTGTATTGTTCTCTTCATTTAAGCATTCGGCATACAGTAACAACACATCTGCATATCTTACCAGGTACACGTTTTTACCTGAATTGTAAAATGATTTTTCCCCATCAATTCTTTTGTCTTCATACTTCTTGATGTGCGGTGATGTTTGGTCTTCGCCAAAACCCGCTACCGGAGCTGGCGCTTTACCATTATAGAAAAAGTTATAACGTATGCTTTCATCTTTGCGCAAATCACCTGCTTCCCAAATTCCTCCATTGTCTGTTATTTCGTAGCAATACTTTGTAGGTAGTCCTAGATCATAACCTCCCATGTAGCAATTCGGGTCACCGGACACGGCACGAGACCCCGCATACCATTGCAATTCATTGGTGTCGGGCCATACATTGTTAAAGTAAAAGGCGTAGATTATCTCACTTGAGACATCTTTGTTTCCGTCCCAGAGGTCAGCGTACTGATTGACTAATCTGAAGCCTCCTTCTGTTATGATACTGTTCAGCAATACTTTTGCTTTTCCCAAATCCCTGAAGCCGGATTCGGGCAGTGCCGACATGTACATTTTTGCAAGCATCGCTTTTGCAGCCCAGGTTCTTGGTATGCGGACATCGCCACTTGCCTTCTCCGGTAAATATTCTGCCGCTTTGTTGAAGTCAGATTCAATCATTTCATAAACCGTTTGGAGTGGCTTTCTGCCGGACAATACTACTTTTTCTCCCTGCAGGTCGGGAATGGGCAACTCACCCCAATATTGAACCAGCTCAAACAATGCACAAGCCCTGTAAAAAGACGCTTGTCCTATATAAGATTTAATACTTGGAAGATCTGTTTCCGAAGCATTTTTCTCCATATCATTCAAATGTGAAAGAGCCATTGTGGAAAGCGTAACGACGGGCCAACGCACATTCCAGAGCTGGGCAATGGAGTTGTTCTCCGGAAAGTAAAAGCCGTCATACTTATCCAAGCCACTTTGCTGAGCTTCAGTTCTTACCTGATATTCACCCTGTTGCACCTCATCGGTTCCTAAAAGTAAAAAGAAACCTTTCCGGTTAACCCTGGTGTCTCTGTATTTGAAATAAATACCATTCAGATAGGGTTGAATGTTGTCTATATCTGCAAAAATCTGTGCAGTGGACATGGATGTTTTTGGATCTTCAAATAAGAAATCACTACATGATGATAAACCATAAAGAAGTCCTATCAAAATCGATATTATATATATTCTTTTCATTTTCATGTGCTTTATGATGATTATACTTTTTCAAATCTTAAAAGGCTATGTTCAGTCCAAAAACGACTGTTTTAGATGAAGGATACCAGTCGCCACTTTCAGGGTCAAAACCCTTGTAGTTTGTAAATACAAGCGGGTTGCTTAAAGTTGTATAAATTCTTAAGTTACTCATGTAGATTTTATTGATCCACTTTTGGGGTAAGCTGTAAGACAAAGTCACGTTTGATATCCTGAAAAATGAAGCATCCTGAATGGCCCAGTCCATTTCTCCCAATCCATATCTTCCTCCATCCGAATAAGCTCGTGGAATATTGGTATCAGTGTGTTCGGGTGTCCACCTGTTCAACATATCAATATGGGCAGCAGAAGTACCGTAACCTCCCATCAAGGTTTCGTAGAGATAACTGGTACGCTTTGCACCCACGGAATAAGTAGTGATCACATTGAGAGCAAGGCCCTTGTAAGATAAGTTTGTGGTAACTCCACCGTAAAAGTCGGGGTCTTTTCTTCCCATGATGTATCGGTCCTTGTCGTTTATTATTCCATCTTCAAATCTGTCCTTTGGCAGCGGATCTCCGGGTTTTACAATACGGGAACCCACATTTAAGGAGTTTACATATTCCATATCCGATTCCTGAACTATCCTGTCAAACTCATAAACATAAATATTGTTGATGGAATAGCCCACGAACAGGTTTCCTTCGCGTTGGATTTCATTGTTCGAGTAACCTCCTAAGTTGTATATCTCTTTGGCGTTATCGAACAGCTTTGTAACCTTATTTTTGTCCGCAGAAAACGTCATCCCTAGATTCCACTGAAAGTCGGTTGTTTTTATTACAGCCACATCTAACGACAACTCAACTCCTTTATTTTCCATTGCTCCTACATTATCCACCTCGCCCGTGAAGCCGTAGGATGGAGCTAAGGTTCTTCCCATCAACAATCCATCGTTATTTATGAAAAAATAATCGGCGACCAGGTTTATCCTGCTTTGCCACACACTTAAATCGAGCCCGGCATTAAATTGTTTTTGAGTCTCCCATCTTAAAGTCGGGTTGCCAAGAACACCATCGTTGAACAATATGGTCGATCCCAAAGAACTTCGAGGGTTGAAAAGCGTCAGGTAGCGATAAGAAGGAATGTTTTGGTTTCCGGCATGTCCATACCCCGTTCTCAGACGAAGATTATTTATAAAACGTTGGTCTTGCATGAAAGATTCGCCTGTTATATTCCACGAAAAAGCTACGGAAGGGAAAGTGCCCCATTTGTTGGAAGAGCCGAATTTAGACGCTCCATCCCTGCGCAAGGTAGCCGTAAGGTAATAGCGGGAATCATAAACATAATTGAGACGACCGAAATAAGACATCTGCGATACGGTTGAGAAGTCGGAACTGACGTAAAAATCTTCTTTTTTAGTGGCTCCGTCTATTTTTTTATAGCTAAACCAGTCGTTTCCGAAGCCCACAGCATTGATGCTGTTCCAGGCATTGTCGTACATAGACATATTTAACCCAAGCATGGCTGAAAATCGGTGGACATCGGCAAAAATGGTGTTGTACGATGCGGTATTATCCCATTGCCAATTCAGATTTTTACTTTTTGTCTGAATGGCCTGACCGTCAGCCGAAGATTTGTAAGATTGAGTGGTTTCCGTTGAATTGTAGGTATAATCTTCCTCCAACAAAGCGTCAACAGAGAATGTGGAGCGAACATCCAAGTCTTTTATGGGGCTGATGCTGACAAAACTCGAATTGAAAAAACGGATTTTGTGTCTGTCTTTTACAACGTTCAAGTCTCTTAGAGGGTTGTTGGCGCTTTGATTGTCAATTTTTCCTTCACGCATATACCAATATTCTTCAGAAATCGGTAAAAGCGGACTGGCACGCAAGGCAACAATAAATGTGTTATCCGTGGCTACGGGGTTTTCCTTCGAATAAATAAAGGAGTTGTTGGAGCCTATTTTCAACCAGGGTTTTACGTCGTGTTCCAAATTCATTTTCCCTGTATATCGTTCATATCCGGAGTTTACTAATTGTCCCACTTGTTCGTTAAATCCAAAACTGACGTAATAACTGCTGTTTTGACCACCGCCGGAAAAACCTAAAGAATGATTTTTCTCCAGTCCGGTTCTGACTATTTCATCCAGCCAGTTATAGGAAAGACTGTCTGCATAAGATTCCAATTCTTCTTTTGAAAAAGCTCTGTTTCTTACCGGATTGGTATGTGTTAGAAAATCTCTTATGTATTTTTCTCTGTCGCGGGTGGGATTCTTGTCTATGTATGCATTGGCATAAGCGTCCACGCGAAAATCGTACAAATCATATGCAGACATCAAAGGCATTTCATTGGAAAACCTGCTGCTGCCGTACCAAAAATCATAAAACACATTTCCCGTGCTTGCTTTTTGTCCTTTCGCTCTTTGCCCTTTTTTGGTGGTGATGACAATCACACCATTCGCACCTTTAGCACCATACAACGCTGTAGCCGAAGCATCTTTCAAAACGTCAATAGAGGCAATGTCGTCCGGATTCAACATGTCGATTCCATTATCCATCATCACATTATCAACCACATAGATGGGGCTTTGACCAAAGTGAATGGAGTTGGAGCCTCGTATTTTGATTGCAGCATTGGCCCCCGGCTTGGGGTTTTTTTCTATATATACTCCCGGAATTTTGCCTTGCAACGCCTGGTTGATGTTGGCTGTCGGGAGTTCTTTCAATTTTTCGCTTGTTACCCGTGCTGCAGCGCCTGTTAAATCCGATTTCCTGATGATGGCTCCAACAACAACAACCTCCTCTATCTCCTGGCTCACATCTCTCATCAACACCTTCAAAGGAGCACTGCTGCTTACCGTTATTGTTTGGTCATCGTAACCTATGTAAGAAAACTTCAGGCTCCCACCTATGTTAACATCTAAAGCAAAGTTTCCATTTAAATCCGTAATACTTCCTCTCGTCGTACCTACAACTCCTACACTTACACCAACCATAGGTTCTCCGGTAGCCTCATCAACAACAGATCCGGTAATCCGTACGTTTTGACTGTACAGTTGAAATGGAATAAAAAGAAGGCTTAGTAAAAAAAGAATAAGGGTCTTTTTCATGATTGTGTTTTTTAGATGATACCGTTCAATTTTTCAGTCATTAGGGAACAAACTCCCTTGTTAAATTGTTAATAAACTCATTGTTGTTCGTCTACATACGTTACAATCCCTTTTTAAAACAGAATAGGGTAGTGTGTATTGAATCAAATCAACAATTCTTAAAATGATAAATAATTTGTTCTTTCCATATTCTTCCCTTTTCAATGAAAGAACCAATAAAGTTTCTACGATTTACAAAATCAGTAAAATATTGAGCTTCCAGGCAAACTCCCTCAAAGGGTAAAAAATCATCCCCCAAATAGTCACCGGTATAAAATTGTACACCGGGCATTGTGGTCTTAACTTCCAACAAAATTCCCGACGATTCTTCTTTTAACTCTGCTGTCTTCTTCAAGTCTGATGTCGGGCTTTCCTTGGTAATAAAATAAGTATTGAATCCCTTTATGTTTTTTTCATTTTTCAAAAGCATATTATTGCTGATTTGTTGAAACTTTCTGAAATCAAATCCATCATTCAACGACCCATTTAAATTTAAAGGCAAGATTTTGCCCGTAGGTATAAAGTTCTCATCAAATTCNAATCGTTCTTCGGCAAAAACCTTTAAAAAATGGCTGGTTGCGTTTGACTGCTTTCCTGATAAATTGAAATATGTGTGATTGGTCAGGCTAACAGGAGTCAGTTTGTCAGATTTCACCTCATAATCAATAATTACTTCATTATCGTCTGTAAAAGAATAGGACACCCTGACATCCAAATTTCCGGGATATCCTCCTTCTCCGTCTTGACTTACAGTTGAAAAAACTACTTTGTCTTCCGATACCTCATAGTCGAATATCTTTTTATTCAGTCCTGAAAATCCTCCATGGTTGGAGTTTTTTCCATCATTTTTCTCTAAATGGTAAATTTCACCATTGACTGTAAGTTNAGCATTTGAAATTCTGTTGGCAATCCTCCCAATGGTTGTACCTANGTAATACTCATCAGCAAAGTAAGCTTCAAGATTTTTATATCCTAAAATCCTGTTTTGCAATTCCCCTTGGTAGTCAGGAATAACTGCTGAAACTAAAGTTGCCCCATAGTTTGTTATTTCTATATAGGCTCCACAACTATTTTTAAGTCGAAACAAGAGAACTTCTCTGTTGTCTAAAAGAGTGCTATTTTGAATACTTACTTTCATTGTCAGGGTTTCAAATTGATTCTATTAATATCACTGCACTTGGATTCCAAAGACTAACC
>JGI24708J26588_10002034_pt1 | contig 15569 bp, 15 predicted proteins | sample BioPla1DNA2_FD_26588 | JGI IMG/M metagenome (IMG submission 26588) | reverse complement strand
CACTATAAACAAGATGATTAGACAATTGTAAATATAATATATAATTATTGGTGCTTTCCACCGATAAAGGCAAACCTAGTGAAAGCTAGGGACGCAAAACTAAAGGGTCTTACTTAGTAATAAGAAGATAGCCAGCTGCCGAAGGGAGAGTTTTCTTATGTTTAAATTTAGAAAAATAATAATGGCTATATTAGTAGCAGTGCTAATACCAGTGACAACAGTGCTTGGACAATCACCATCAATAAGTATTGAAAAGGATCAACTGAATAATGGTATAGTATCTATAACTTACAAAGCTTCACAAGATATAAAAACTAAAGTAATGATTAAAAAGGAAAACAAACAGTATGTTTACGATCTAAATGTAAGCGGACAATATCCATTACAATTAGGAGATGGAAGATACCAAATATCAGTGTTATCAAATATTGAAGGTAATCAATATAAGTTGGTAAAGTCAGAATACCTTAAGGTTGAGAAAGACAATGAAAATATAGTTTACCTACAATCAATAGATATGATTAACTGGAACGAAGAAATGCAGGCAATTAAAATAGCAAAAGAAATTACAAAAGATGCTAAAACAGATAAGGAAAAAATGACTATAGTTCATAACTATATAACTAATAAAATTAAATATGATAATAATAAGGCAGTAACAGTAGAGGCAGGATATATTCCTAATATAGATGAAATCCTTAATACATCCTTAGGAATTTGCTATGATTACTCTGTACTATATGCAGCTATGATGAGAAGTCTAGATATCCCAACAAAACTAATAATGGGGCGTAATAAGGACATAGAAGAATACCATGCATGGAATGAAGTTTACCTAGCAGATAGTGACCAGTGGTTTATAATAGATACAACTTATGATGCTCCAGTAGTTCAAAAGGGTATAACTAATAATATAGTAAAAAATCCAGCAGACTATACAGTGGAAAAAGAATACTAAATAATAAAATTTAAAATGATATTAGGCTTATGGCTTAATATCATTTTTTTGTGTATAATAAGAATAGAATCAGGAAAGGTAGGTATGTATATGGAAAAATTATATCACATAGGATTAGATAGCAGTCACGGAGCAAAATATGCAATATTACCTGGAGATCCAGGGAGAGTTGAAAAAATAGCTGCCTACTTAGATAAGCCCGAATATATAACTAGTAATAGGGAGTATACTAGCTGGATAGGTGAGTTAGAAGGAGAAAAAGTTCTAGTTATGTCGACAGGAATGGGGGGACCATCTACTGCTATAGGTGTGGAAGAGCTAGTTATGACTGGTGTTGACACTTTTATTAGGGTGGGAACCTGCGGAGGAATGAATAAGGAAGTTATAGGTGGTGATATTGTTATAGCTAATGGGGCAATTAGGGCTGAAGGTACAGCTAGAGAATATGTTCCCATTGAGTTTCCGGCAATATCAGATTTTGAGGTTACATCATCACTTGTAACAGCATCCAAAAATGCAGGGCAAAGATTTCATACAGGGGTCGTCCACTGTAAAGATTCTTTTTATGGCCAACATGACCCATCGAGAATGCCAACATCATATATGCTTAATAACCAGTGGGATGCATGGATTAAGGCAGGTTGCCTAGCATCGGAGATGGAAAGTGCTACACTGTTTGCAGTATCTTCTGTACTGGGAGTTAGGGCAGGATGTGTATTATCTGTAATATGGAACCAGGAGAGAGANAAACTGGGATTAAGTAATCCTCATAACCATAGCTCAGATGCAGCTATAGAAATTGCAGTTGAAGCCATAAGATTACTAATTAAAGACAAATATTAAGATATGACAACAAAATAATATATTCACTTGTGTAATGGTTTTTTCTGGTGTATGATAAATTATCTAAATTAATCATACTGAATAAAGGAGAAAATTATGAAGAGAAAACTAACGGTCATACTAGCTATATCAATATTTATAACAAGTAGTTTTACCTTACTTGCCACTGAACCTATAGCTAGTGAGACTGCAAAGGCAAGTCAAAAACAAATAATTTTACAATTAGATGATACTTTAGCGTGGGTTGATGGGGTAGAATATACGCTAATAGCTAAACCACGAGTAATAAAAGATAGAACTTATTTACCACTTAGGTTTATGGGTGATATGGTTCTAGGAGCAAAAGTTGATTGGCAGTCTGAAACTAAGACAGTGGTAATAAGTAAAGATAACAAAAAGACAGAAATAACCATAGGAAGTAACGAAGCCTATATAAATGGAGATAAGTTTTACATGGAAGAAACACCCATTATAGTAGAAGATTCAGCCTATTTACCAGTACGGGCAACATCAGATTTGTTTGGTATACATACAGATTATGATGAAAAAACTAGAAGGGTTATACTTACCAATAAAAAAGAAGAAGACAACCAAGTGCCTAGTCCACCAGAAGTAAAGGCCCCCGTAGCTCAGTTTTCATTTGATATGGATACCTATACAGAAGGGCAAGTAGTTAAGGCCATAGACCAAAGCTTTCATGAAGAAGGCAAGGCTATAACTAATAAATTGTGGATGGTAGGTTTTGACGAAAGCAAGGCAAATACTAACCTTGAAAATATATTTAATAAACCTAAAGCTGGTACCTACCTAGTATCCTTGAAGGTTGAAGCAGGTAAAGGCAACTGGAGTGAATGGACAAGTAGGGAGGTTGTAGTTAAGCCTAACCAAAAACCGGTAATAACAAGCTTAAAACCAAGCAAACCAATATATGCAGGTGGAGAGCTTATGGGTTTTGAATATGCTTATGATAATGAGTCGTGGGAAGACATAAAGACAGCAAGGTGGACCTATAGGAAAGAAGGGGAAGTGATTAGCAAATCTGTTATTAAGAAACCCCAGCGTATATTCCAGTCAGGTAGATATATAGTGACCCTACAGCTTCAAGATGACTTTGGCAATTGGTCTGATATTAAAGAAACTTATGTCGAGATAAGTGAAAAATCTCTTATAACAGAACTAGAATATAGATTTACGGAAGGAAAACCAGGAGATATAATAGATAATTTTCATCACTTCAATTATCGTGACTATGATAAAGTTGAACCAGATAAAGTGTCCTCACAACCCGGTACCTTGTTTGTGAGCAACTCACCAGAAAACGTTAGGTATAATGGTATACTTTATAGGGATACGGTAAGTGGTGTTGGGAGAATATTACTCCACCACTATAATCAATTTACAGAAGAAGAAAATATAAATGATCCCAAAAAGCTTGTACTTCTAGCAGAAAATAACGGTGATAAGCCAGCTATTATAACAATATCAAATAGGGCTGATAGAGGTCCATCGTCAGATGTACTGTTTGTTGGTGGTCAGTTATTATATGACTATTTGAAGGGTGGTCCAGCAAAAACCTATAAACTAGAGCCTGGAGAAAAGATTCTATTATATGATTCAGCTAATACTACATGGGGGAATAAGCAACTCCTATCATCACAAATGGATTTTGATATAGTTGGACAAGTAACTTTAACAAGTGCATCTATGTCCAAGAAATCTAGTATAGATGATATAAAGAAGCTGCCAAAACTTGAAAGAGATGCACACCAAAGGGGAACCTTCAACGCCTTGGATTTTTATTATGATGTAAAAGCAGATAATAAAAAGCCAACATATATAGAGCTAGGTGCAGGAGTAGAAGAATGGGTTTATGGTCATGATGCACTAACAGGAAAAACAGTTCAAAACAGAGGGAATTATGCGATGAACTATGAAATAAAAATAACAGCTGAGGAAGATATGGGAATCTTAATTAATCCAAGAGGTGGATTATTTAGGGGTGCATTAAAGTGGGATGATGGGGAGGCATTCCTAGCTCCAAATAATGGTTATGTTATGGGAGAAAGCAGTAAAGGTATTCTTATAGGGGTTGTTAAGGCGGGAGAAACAAGGACGCTAACCTATTCCCTACCTAATGGGTCGTCCGCTCCTGTGTTACTTGTAATGATGCCTAAAGATGAATGGAAACATTAAAATAATCAATTCATTTACTAAGAGAGAAATCTTTTAGCAAGTGTTTAGATAAGTAAGTTCCTAACAAAAAAGAGGATACTCTAATTTGAAAGGTAACGGACATATAATATTATATATTAGGGCATATAGTTGTGCCTAAATATATCTATGAGTCCCACCTTTTAAGGTGGGATTTTTTATTTATAAAGGAGGATAAAATGCAAAGGGTTGCAGTAATTAGCGTAATTTTAGAAGAACCTAAGAAGATCCAACATGAATTTAATGATGCAATTGCATCATTCCAAAACATTGTAAGGGGGAGGATGGGAATTCCTTTTGAAAAAGAAGGAGTTTCAGTTGTATCTATTACTGTTGTTGGAGATATTAATGAAATTAATAGCTTAACAGGTAAGCTAGGTAATATTCCCTATGTAACAGTTAAGACAGCCATTTCTAAGAAAGAAATATAGGAGGTAGTTATGTTTATTGATAATAAGTATATAGAAAACCTATTGGCAGAATCTAAGCTAAGCACTGATCAAGATATAAAGAAAATACTAGATAAGGCAGAGGGGTTACAAGGCCTTACACATGAGGAGGTAGCAGCCTTACTTACAACTGGGAAAAAGCAGCATATAGACAGGATTTATCAGATAGCAGGTAAGATAAAGAAAAATATCTATGGTAATAGGGTTGTTGTTTTTGCACCCTTATATGTATCAGATTACTGCGTAAATAAATGTAAGTACTGTGGTTACAAGTGTGACCAGGATTTTCAAAGGAAAAGGCTTACCATGGATGAAGTAAGGGAGGAGGTTGCTATACTAGAAAAAATGGGTCATAAAAGACTTGCATTAGAGGCAGGAGAAGACCCTGTTAACTGTGATATAGATTATATATTGGACTGCATAGAAACTATATATGATATGAAGCTAGATAATGGTGAAATAAGGAGAGTTAATGTAAATATAGCAGCTACTACAGTAGAGGAATTTAGAAAGCTTAAGAACGCTAATATAGGAACTTATATTTTGTTCCAGGAAACCTACCATAGGGAAACCTATGAAGAAGTACACCCAGTAGGTCCAAAACATAACTATCAATATCACTTAGATGCCTTTGATAGAGCTATGGAGGCTGGGATTGATGATGTTGGTGGTGGAGTGTTGTTTGGCCTTTACAAACCGGAATTTGAAGTTCTTGGCCTTATGCTTCACAATGAGCATCTTGAAAGGGAGTATGGGGCTGGCTTCCACACAATATCAGTTCCAAGACTTAAGGCAGCTAGTGGTTCGGATTTAAGTGAATACAAGCACCTAGTAGATGATGAAACTTTTAAGAAGATGGTGGCAATTATACGTCTTGCAGTTCCTTATACGGGAATGATTATATCCACTAGGGAAGATGAAAAGATGAGAAGGGATCTTATTAAAACAGGAATTTCTCAGGTCAGTGCAGGTTCAGCTGTGGATGTAGGAGGATATTCTACAAGGGAGCATAGTAATTCCCAGTTTGAGGTAACGGATAGTAGGTCAGCCATGGATATATTAAGCTGGCTTGTTGAGGATGGGCTTGTACCGAGTTTTTGTACAGCTTGTTATAGGCAAGGGAGAACAGGTGATAGATTTATGGACCTGGCCAAAACAGGCAATATTAAGAATGTTTGTTTGCCCAATGCCCTTATGACGCTCACCGAGTATATGATGGACTTTGCTAATGATGAGTTTACAAAAAATGCAGAGGAATTAATAAGGAAACAGCTACCCGATATAGAAAATGAAAAGGTAAGGAAACTAGTGGAGAAAAACATAGAAAAAATTAAGGCAGGGGAAAGGGATCTATATATATAATAAAGGAGGTTACAATGCAAAAGACTCCTATATCGTCAAGATTACATGTTGGGATATTTGGAAAGACAAATTCAGGTAAATCAAGTTTATTTAATGCTATATTTGGGCAAGATATAGCTATTGTATCAAGACATAAGGGGACAACCACAGACCCTATCATTAAAGCAATGGAACTTAACCCCTTTGGTCCTATTGCCCTTATTGATACAGCAGGTTTAGGCGATGATACAATTATTGGAAGTAGCAGGATTAGGAAGACAATTGGTATTTTAAGTAGGATTGATCTTGCTATATATGCTGCAGATATAAGTGATTTTGATAAGGGTGCCTATCTAAGAATGTTAAAGGAATTTAAGAAATACAAGATAGACCATATTCTGGTTTTTACTAAATCAGATCTATGCCCTAGGGAAGAAAGGCAAGGAATACAGGACCTATATGAAGATGCTATATTCACATCAGTTAAACAGCCTGCTTCTATAGAAGGATTAAAAGAAGAAATAGGCAAGAAGCTAGAGAACTTAGAAATCAAGGATCTTCCAATTATTGGTGACTTATTAGATCAATCTAGCACAGTTATAATGGTTGTTCCCCTTGACGAGGCAGCCCCTAAGGGGAGATTGATCTTGCCCCAGGTTCAGTTTATTAGGGAGTGCTTAGATTATGAGATTAATTGCCTTGTTGTTAGGGAAACACAGTTAGAAGGCGCAATTAAGGATTTAAATAAGATTGATCTAGTTGTTACAGATTCCCAGATATTTGGGGAGGTTGATAGGATATTACCAAGGGAAATTCCCTTAACATCGTTTTCAATGCTTCTTGCCAGGCAGAAAGGTGATTTAGACAAGTTAATAGAAGGGGCATCTTATTTAGAGACACTTCCCCAAGGGGCTAAGGTTTTAATGGCTGAAGGGTGCTCACATAGCCATACCCATGAAGATATTGGAAGAGTTAAGATACCTAACCTTATTAAGGAGTATACAGGCAAGAATCTAGAATTTGATTTTTATTCAGGCCATGATTTTCCTAGCAATCTTAAGGACTATGATTTGATAGTTCACTGTGGTGGATGCATGCTAAACAAAAAGGCTATTCTTACACGACTTTCCATATGTGAAGAGGTTGGTGTTCCGGTTACTAATTACGGGGTAATATTAGCATACTTAAATGGGATACTGCCTAGATGCAGCCAGATATTTAAGCAAGATAGGGGACTAGCATATGATTGATAAACTATATAATAACAATAATCTGCCTAAGGAAGAGCTAGGCCAGCTAATCAAGGATAATCTTAAAGGAATAGACCCTAAATTATTAAAGCTTGCAAGGAAGACTAGGGAGAACTACTATGGCAACAAAGTCTTTTTTAGGGGGCTAATAGAAATAAGTAATCATTGTAAAAATAATTGCTTGTACTGTGGCATAAGAGGTGCTAATCTTAAGATAGATAGGTATAGGCTTAATAAGGAGAATATATTAGCCTGCTGCAGGAAAGGCTATGATATGGGATTTAGAACCTTTGTCCTTCAGGGCGGGGAGGATGGCTATTATAGTGATGATAGAGTAGCTGATATAATTGACAGTATTAAGAATGAATATCCAGACTGCGCCCTTACCCTTTCTCTTGGCGAAAAGCCCTATAAAACCTATAAGAAGTATTATCAGGCTGGTGCAGATAGATATCTTTTAAGGCATGAAAGTGCCACAGATTCCCATTATGAAAGATTGCATCCTAAGGGAATGGAGTTTAATAGTAGGAAGCAATGCCTTTATGACTTAAAGGAAATAGGATTTCAAGTAGGTGCTGGTTTTATGGTAGGTTCTCCTTACCAGACTATTGATAATCTAGTTAATGATCTCTTGTTTCTAAAGGAGTTAGAGCCACATATGGTTGGTATAGGGCCTTTTATACCCCATAAAGATACCAGGTTTGCAGCTAAAGAAGCAGGGGGCTTAGAAGATACTATAGTCATGATAGCCCTTACTAGATTGCTTTTACCCAAATCATTATTACCTGCAACAACGGCCTTAGCTACAATTGATAGTATGGGAAGGGAGAAGGCCCTAAATGCAGGAGCTAATGTAGTAATGCCCAATCTTTCACCTGGTGAAGTTAGGGAGTATTATTCCTTATATGATAATAAAAGATCAACGGGAGATGAATCTGCAAATCATATAGAAGATATAAGGTGTAGAATTAAAGAAGCTGGATATACCCCTGATTTTTCAAGAGGGGATTATCATAATTTTAATATAAAAGGAGGAGTTCGATGAAAGCATATGTAGATAAGGAAACTTGTATAGGGTGTGAATTATGCCCTGAGATTTGTCCAGAAATATTCTTTATGGAAGATGATGGCCTAGCAAATGCAAAAGATGTTGAAATATCAGATGATTTGTTAGATAGTGCTCAGGAAGCAGAAGAGAGTTGCCCAGTAGATGCAATTACAGTTGAATAATATAAGGTAAGTGGTACAAAATTTAAACATTGTACCACTTTCTTTTTTGCCCTATATGATTTATAATAGGGTAAAAGTAAATAAAAGCTAAATTATTAAAGACTAAAATGGACTAGAGGTAAGGCTGGGGGGTAGGAATGAAAAGAAGGAATAAATCACATATAGAAATATTACAGAATGTGTTTTTATTTATTTTGGGAGGAATTATATGGATTAATTTATCCAATAGACTATTGTTTAAATACCTAACAGATATAACCAAATACAAGCAAATACAAATATATAAAGATGTAGTATATGTGCTACTTGTGGGTCTTGTGGTTTATCTTATTACTAGGAAGAAAAGACATAAACTTGAAAGCATGCTAGATGTAAATAAGCATAAGGAAATGGAAGAAAAAATATATGCTCTTGCATATTATAATGTATTAACTGGTATGCCAAATAGGTCAAAGTTTGAGCAAAAGGTTAATGAAAAGATTAGAGAGTATAAAGGTACAGAAGAAAAGTTTGCTATTATATATATGAATATAGATAATCTAAGGCGTATTAATGATACCTGGGGTTATGAGGTAGGGGATATGCTTCTAAAGTATATAGCCGGTATTATGAATAAATACTCTAATGAAATTTACTTATGCGCCCATTTAGGTGGAGATGACTTTGCTATTGTAATAGATAATATTCAGGACCGGAATGAAGTGCTAAGAAGGACTAAAGACCTTATGGATGAGTTCAAGATACCTTGGGAATTTAAAAAACATAAGATATTTATTACATTTAGTGCTGGTATTGTATTATATCCAGAACATGGGGAAAGCTTATATAGTCTGGTTGTTAATGCAGATACTGCCATGTGGCATGTCAAAAAACATGGAAAAGATGGGTCTTGCTTCTATAATGCAGATATGCAAACCAAGAGGGCAGAATATATACAAACAGCCCACCAAATAAGAAAGGGCCTAAAGAACGAAGAGTTTGTTGTTTATTATCAGCCGCAAATAAACCTAACAACTGGAGAAATTGCAGGTATGGAAGCTTTAATTAGGTGGAAACATCCAGAGCAAGGTTGTATACCGCCCAATGACTTTATTCCATTGGCAGAGGCAACTGGAGAAATCCATGCAATTGGAAGATTTGTTTTAGAGACTGTATGCAAACAAAAAAAGGAATGGGAGCTACAAGGTTATCCTGAAGTTATTGTTTCTGTAAACATATCAGGAATAAGTTTAACCAGGGGAGACTTGGCTGATGAAATCGAGGAGCTATTGGAGACTTATGAAGTAGATGGGTCAGGTATTAGAATAGAGATTACAGAAACATCAGTAATGACTGATATGGATATGGCGGTAAAGACCCTTAGGAAAATAAGAAGCTTAGGGGTTAAGGTAGCCTTGGATGATTTTGGTACTGGCTATTCATCCCTTACATATCTAAGGAGATTGCCCCTAGATGTTGTAAAAATAGACAGGACATTTATTAATAATATTAAAAATGTTGATGAGGAAGAAATAATTGTAGAGGTGGTTGTTCAGATAGCTAGGTCATTAAATTTAGAAGTAGTTGCAGAAGGGGTAGAGACACAGGAGCAATTATCCTATGTTGTAGAGTCTGAATGTGAACTTGCCCAGGGCTATTATTTTAGTAAACCTATTGCGCCAGATCAAATCGAAGAGATATTGGATGCAGACTTTAGGTACGCAATATAAAAGGAGGGCTATGGTGGCACCACGTAAAGTTTATGCCGTTAGGAAAGGCCGGAAAACTGGTATATTTAATACATGGGATGAATGCAGGGAGCAAGTAATTGGGTTTTCTGGAGCAGAATATAAAAGTTTTAAGATTTTAGAAGAAGCAGAAGAGTATCTACAAGGCAAAAGCAAAGAAAATACACAAATTGTATTTGATTCAGATGATAGCAATAAGAGTGATAAGCTTGTAGTTGCCTATGTAGATGGAAGTTACGATGTGGCTAATCATAGGTATGGTTCTGGACTAGTGATTTTGTGGAAGGGACAGAAGGAAACCTATAACTTTATGGGAGATACAGCTGAGCTTGCCGACATGAGAAATGTAGCTGGTGAAATTATTGGAGCCCAAAAGGCCATGGAGTATGCAATCAAAAATAAGGCTGAAAAGTTAATAATATATTATGATTATGAAGGTATAGAAAAGTGGTGTACTAAGGCCTGGAAGGCTAATAAGAAAGGTACACAAATGTATGCTGAGGCCTATGAGGAATCGAAGAAGGAGATTGAAATAGAATTTGTAAAGGTTAAGGCCCATAGTGGAGATAAGTATAATGAAGAAGCCGATATGCTTGCAAAAGAAGCAATTGGGCTAGCATAATGAGAAGCCGCGCAGATAGCGTGGTTTTTTCTAATAAATTATAGGATATTAAGGCTACTACTGAAAATTAGAAATGAGGATTTAAATGTTAGATATATGTTTGCTTGGAACAGGAGGAATGCTTCCACTACCTAATAGATTTTTAACTGCAATGTTGGTAAGATATAATGGAAGGAAGCTTTTAATAGATTGTGGTGAAGGAACCCAGGTTACAATGAAACTTTTAGGCTGGGGTTATAAGACTTTAGATGTAATATGTTTGACCCATTACCATGGTGACCATGTTACTGGGCTACCGGGTTTATTATTAACTATAAATAATTCGGGGAGGACTGAACCTATTACAATAGTGGGGCCACCAGGACTTAGGAAAGTAGTTAATGGTCTTTTAGTGGTGGCTCAAGATTTAAATTTTGATATTATATTTAAGGAATTACCCAATAAGGAGCAGGCCCTAGAGGTTGGGGAGTTTAATATTTCTGTAACACCAGTGGATCATGGTTTGCCATGTTTTGCCTATGCAATAGAATTTAAAAGACAACCCCTCTTTATTGTAGATAAGGCAAAAGAAAATAAGATTCCGCAAAAATACTGGAAAAGATTACAGTATGGGGAAACCGTGGTAGAAGGGGAGAAGGTTTATAAGCCTAGCATGGTGCAAGGGGATAAGAGAAGAGGTTTAAAGGTAGCTTACTTTACAGATGGACGACCTAATGATAGGGTTATTAACCTTATTAAAGATGCAGACCTTTTTATATGTGAGGGATTATATGGGGACCTTGAAAGCCAATCCCAGGCTGCAAAATATAAACACATGATATATTCAGAGGCAGCTGAACTTGCTAAAGGAGGAAATGTTAAGGAGTTATGGTTAACACATTATAGCCCAGCTAATGTAAATATTAAGGAGGGCCTGAATAATGCAAAAGCTATTTTTTCAAATACTAAACTAGGTAAAGATAGGATGACAAAAAAACTAAATTTTAGTGATGATTAATTAGTAAATAAAGAGGAGGGAGATTTATGCGAAAGGTAATAGCTGTTTTGATGATGGTTGTCTTTGTATTTATTTTTTATAGGTCTATTTTAGAGAAGAAACCACAAGCCAAACCAAAAAAAGATATAGAAAGTACAATTACAAGTATAGAAGAGCAATTAGAGGAGGATTATCCAAGTAATCCTATAGATGTTGTGGAAATCCATAATGAACTTGTGAATATTCTATATAATAAGGATTTAAAGGATGAAGAAGTTGAAAGAATTATTGAATTGCAAAGAAGTTTGTATGGCAGGGCGTTTCTGGATCTGAACCCATTAGAAAGCCATATCGTACAAACTAGCAGGGAGATATTTTTAAATAGTGAAAAAGAAATAAAGGTAATTGGTAGTAAGGTAATGAATTCCTACAATGATCCGCCAGGTACTATGAAGGTGCAAGTTGTTCATTACACTAATAAGCAGGACCAAGATCTTGCTAGAGAATATATACTTGAAAAAGAAAAAATGCCGGAATCCCCAGATGTTGAAGAGTGGAAGATTTTTGGGTGGGAGAATATAGGCTTAGAAGATACTCAGGAGGAAGAGTAGTGGAAGATACATTGGTATTAGCAATAGAAACGTCTTGCGATGAGACGGCAGCAGCAGTTGTAAGAAATGGGCGTTATGTAATGTCCAATATAATATCTACACAAATTGAAACCCACAAAAAATATGGAGGTGTGGTGCCAGAGATTGCATCTAGAATGCATGTGCAAAATATTAATCCAATAATTCAGGAAGCCTTGGACGTAGCTAAACTAGGCTTGGATGATATAGATGTTATAGGGGTAACATACGGGCCGGGACTAGTGGGAGCTTTGCTAGTTGGTGTTGTTGAGGCTAAGGCCCTAGCTTTTGTTAAGCAAAAACCACTTGTTGGGGTTCATCATATTGAAGGGCATATTGCGGCCAACTATATAGAAGATCCAAATCTCGAGCCACCTTTTATCTGCCTTATAGTATCTGGTGGACATAGTCACTTAGTTCATGTAAAGGATTATGGGGAGTATGATATAATAGGAAAGACTAGGGATGATGCTGCAGGAGAGGCTTTTGACAAAGTGGCAAGAACTATAGGCTTAGGATACCCAGGTGGCCCTAAAATCGATAAGTTATCCAAGGAAGGTAACCGCAAAGCCATAGAGTTTCCTAGGGCAAATGTGAAAGAAAGCCCATATGACTTTAGCTTTAGTGGTGTAAAATCATCAGTTTTAAACTATGTTAATGAGTGCAATATGAAGGGGATAGAGATTAATAAGGCTGATGTTGCAGCAAGTTTTCAGGAAGCTGTAGTTGATGTTTTGGTAGATAACTCTATAAAATTATGCAAAGAGAAGAATACGAATATACTTGCCTTAGCTGGGGGGGTGGCAGCTAATCAAAGATTGCGTCATAAAATGAAGGAGGCTTGTGAAAAAGAGGGAATAGAGCTAAAGTATCCATCTATGGATTTGTGCACAGATAATGCAGCCATGATAGGGTCAGCAGCATATTTCGAATATTTAAAAGGAACTAGACATGGTTGGGATTTAAATGCAGTACCAGGATTAAAGCTAGGACAAGGCAAATAGCTACCAAAACATATACAAGGAGGTGATTATGTGAATAAGGTATTACGTTGGATTTTTTCTGGCATGATAGGTTTTGTAAGCTTACTACCCGTGTCTAAGTTAGATGAGATGGGTATTATACCAGATGATATGACTGGGATTTTTAATCTTTTATATTCAAACCTTGAACTTATTATATTTATTATTGTATCAGGTATAGCCTATTGTACAGTAGCAAAGCCTATGGCCAAGAAACTATCAGATAAATTTGAAATTATTTTAGAAGAAAATACCTTGCAGGAAATTTTAATATATATAGTAGCACTAGCTATAGGTCTTGGTGTTGCGAATCTAATAGGAAGTGCCTTTGGACAAAATAAAAAATATGTATCTTTTATGCTTCTTTTATATATAGGACTTGGATATTTTGGATTTCATATTGCCCACGCTAAGATAGATGAAATAAAAAAATGGTTTTCCAAAAAACCTATTGCTCCAAGTAATATGGCCAGTCCTAAAATATTAGATACAAGTGTTATTATTGACGGAAGGATTATGGATATTATAGGCTCAGGTTTTATGGAAGGAGTAATTGTAATCCCTGTTTTTGTCCTGGAAGAATTAAGGCATATTGCGGATTCTTCTGATAGTTTAAAAAGAAATAGGGGAAGAAGGGGCCTTGATATATTAAATAAAATCCAGGAAGAGTTGGATGTAGAGGTTGAAATTGTAGATAAGGATTATAAGAGCATTGAAGAAGTAGATAGTAAACTAGTTAAACTTGCTGAGGAGTTAAATGGATCACTAGTTACTAATGATTATAATCTAAATAAGGTAGCTAGCTTTCAGAAGATGGAAGTACTTAATATTAATGAACTTGCCAATGCGGTTAAACCTGTGGTGCTACCAGGAGAAGAAATGCAGGTTCTTATTGTTAAAGAAGGCAAGGAAAATGAGCAGGGTATAGGTTACCTTAATGATGGCACTATGATTGTCGTTGAAGGTGGAAAGAAACATGTAGGCAATATGATGGATGTAATTGTAACAACGGTTCTACAGACATCGGCAGGGAGAATGATATTTACAAAATTAAGCTAAACAGCAACTGTCTTCTTATAGTTGATTTATAGTAAGGGGGAATATATGTATTCTAGCGTTATAATAGTAGCTGCTGGTAAAGGAAGAAGAATGGGAGCAGATATTAATAAGCAATATTTAAAATTAGATGGGAAGGAAATTTTAGCCCATACCATAGAAAAATTCGAAAGGTCTAGTAGCATTAATGAAATAATAGTTGTTACTGCTGGGGATGAATTAGAGTTTTGCCAAGAAAGTATATGTAAGAAATATGGGTTTAATAAGGTTAAAAAGATAGTTGCTGGAGGAAAGACAAGGCAAGACTCTGTATACAATGGTTTGTTGGAACTAGATGAGAAAACAGAAATTGTACTTATCCATGATGGGGCTAGACCCTTAATTGGAGATGAACAAATTAAAGAAAGTATAAAGGTTGCTAGACAAGTAGGTGGATGTGTTGTAGGAGTACCTGTTAAGGATACAATAAAAATATGTGATAATAATCAACAAGTACTTGAAACACCTTCAAGGGATACTTTATGGTCGGTTCAAACACCTCAAGTATTTCAGTACAATATTATAATGGAGGCGTATGAGGAAGGCTTTAAGAAGAAACTATCTGCAACAGATGATTCTATGATGGTTGAAGCTTTAGGTTACCCTGTTAAAGTAATAAGCGGGAGATATGATAACATTAAAATTACAACGCCAGAAGATCTAGTAATAGCCGAAAATATAATGGTTAATCCAAGTTTTTAAAATTAAAACAAAAAAGAACTTGACGGTAAACAAATGCTGTGATATATTATATAAGCGTCAGGCGAGGAATATCAAATAACATCAAAAATTGTGCTTGACAAGGAACATTATAATATGTTATATTAATAAAGCGTTTATTTTCTGGAGGGGTGTCCGAGTGGCTATAAGGAGCTGGTCTTGAAAACCAGTGTCTCCGCAAGGGGCCGTGGGTTCGAATCCCACCCCCTCCGCCAATTTAAAAGTATAACTTATAAATGTTTAATATAGCTGTGGAGAAGTACCCAAGCGGCTGAAGGGGCTCCCCTGGAAAGGGAGTAGGTCGTTCATAGCGGCGCGAGAGTTCAAATCTCTCCTTCTCCGCCAATTTAATTTTAAATTGGAGCAATTGGGTAGATACAGCATTACAAATTAAATTTATTTGAACTTTGAAAACAAAATAGCAAGATTAATAACACATGAAATCAATTCTTTATATGAGAATCACGTCAGTGATAAAAAGAGCTATACAAACTTT
>JGI24708J26588_10002033_pt1 | contig 15572 bp, 16 predicted proteins | sample BioPla1DNA2_FD_26588 | JGI IMG/M metagenome (IMG submission 26588) | reverse complement strand
TTATTCCATCTTTTCTAAGAAGATCTAGAAAGTCAGCTAATAAAAAAAAGGTTACTTCAATTAAAGCTGAAATAACCTTTCCTATAGGATGGAGGAAAATAAAAAGCAACTTAAAATAATCATCTATGATGAAGACCTACGCTAACTAGTAGAGCTTCATCTACCAGTGCCATATCATCGTCTTTCATATGACCAATTTTCTCTTTTAGTCTTTTTTTGTCTAGTGTTCTTATCTGTTCAAGCAAAACTACCGAATCCTTGTTAAGCCCATATTCTATTGAAGAGATTTCAACATGGGTGGGGAGTTTTGCCTTATTTATCTGAGAAGTTATTGCCGCTACAATAACTGTAGGACTGTATTTATTGCCAATATCATTCTGTATAATAATAACCGGTCTTACGCCTCCCTGCTCTGATCCTACCACAGGACTAAGGTCAGCATAAAATATATCTCCTCGTTTCACTATCATAGTCATCAGGCAAATCACTCTCCGTAAGCCATACCTCATAATCTTGCAGGTTTATAAAATCTTCAGCACATCCCATCTCTGCCATTTCAACATTGATGTCAGCCATCTCCATGTAACCCTTCTTCATTCTATCTATATATTCATTCTTTTTTCTTTCCTCTATATATAATATTATGGCATCCTTAATATATTGACTATTTTTTTTGCCTTTCTCTTCACTTTTTTTTTCTAAATGTCTTTCGAGTGTTTCTGAGAGGTTTACAACTAATCTCTTTGAACCTGACATGTTTTACGCTACCTCCTATTACCCTAAGCAAATTATGACGTAGGAATATTATAACGTAGCCTCTTACTGCTACATTGCCATTGATAGACATCTAACATTATAATAATCTACCTATCATAAACAATTATATCCCACCCTTATTCCATATGTCAAAGCAATTATATTACCGCCCAACATTTCCCTTTAGGCTCCCTTATAATAGGCAGGATTTAATACCAAAGTAAGCATAGATAAAGTATTATTCAACATAATTCCTTATTTCTATTACCTTACCATTCCTAATAAAAACCCTTGGAACTCTCTTGCTAATAGAGCAGAGTATCTCATAGTTGATTGTATCTATGTTTTGAGCAATGTCATCGGCATTATATTTTATATTGTCCTCTTCCCCCATTATAATAACCTCATCGCCCAACTCTACTCCTTCTATATCAGTGACGTCTATCATACACATATCCATGCATATTTTGCCTACGATAGGAGCAAATTTTCCTCTCACGATAACCTTACCTTTGTTAAAGAGCAGTCTTGTGTACCCATCTGCATAACCAATAGGTAAAGTTGCTATTACGCTTTCTCTATTTGTTTTATATGCTCTGCCATAACTTATGTATTCACCTGCAGGCACCTTCTTAAGGTTTATTATACTGGCTTTAAGAGACATTGCCGGTTTTAAATCTATTTTTGTTACATCAACTTCCTTAGAAGGATAGTAACCATATAATACAATTCCAGGTCTCACAGCATCTAAATGAGTTTGAGGCAAATCAATAATAGCTCCACTATTTGCTATATGTCTGAACTTAAATTTAACTCCAGCTGCCTCCAGCTCCTTGCAAAACCAATTGAATTTTTCAAACTGGTATAATGTATATTCTTTATCCAACTCGTCAGCGCTGGAAAAATGAGAAAATACACTTTCAATTATTATATTAGGCAATTTACTAATTTTATATACATTTTCCACACTACTTTCTGTAGGTAAAAAACCTATACGTCCCATACCAGTATCCACAGCTATATGTATTTTGATTTTTTTATTATATCTATCAGCCTCCCTGGACAATTGTCTTACGTAATCATAATCATAGGCAGTAATCTCTATATCATTCATCAAAATCTCCTCAATGTATGTAACAGGAGTATACCCTAAAATCATAATTGGAGCCTTTTGGACAGCCCTCCTTAATTCGAGAGCCTCAGTCACCACTGCTACTGCTAGCCTGGTAGCTCCGGATTCTAACAAAACAGGCGCCGCTTCTAATGCACCGTGTCCATATCCATCTGCCTTGATCACAGCAATAATTTCCTTAGAGGCTGATATTTTCACCACTTCTTTCATATTATGAGCAATGTTATCTAAATTTATCTCAGCCCATAAAGGCCTTAGTTTCTCCGTCATATCGCTTCCCCCTCATATGTATATCAATGTATTAAAAAACACACTTACTGCAATTAAAATTTATTGAAAACTGAATAAGTTATTATCCAGCTTAAGGTTAGCTTTAAAATCGGAATAAGTTATATCAACTCTTTCCTTGTCATTACTATCATAAATTAATACTTTATGAGGCACAAGGCTTTCACTATCCACATACAATACCGCCTTATTAATATTTCTATTATTAGCTGGTATAGTCAGCTCAATAAGCTGATACCTTTTGCCACCCTTTTCTTCTATATAATATTTTGTATCTTCATTTACATAAATTAGTTTTATGTACTCACTGACAAAGGTAAAATAGTACAAATCTTCAAATTGACTTTCCACAGTATACCGTCTATTATTTACATTGTCCTTTACCTCTGTTTTATTGTTTTTAAATATGTATATTCTATCCTTGCCAAGGTCCAACCTATTACCATTCTTACTATCATAAAACAAATTACATTGATACTCAATATCTTGCCTATCATTATGAACTACAATCCTGGCCTTGCACTGATAGCTCTGCATATTTTTAATATGATCCACCACTTCTTTTTCACTTTTCTCTTTCTTAGCGCAACCAGAAGAAATGGCAAGACTAGTAACTACAAAAATTAGCAGCAGCTTTTTAAATAACTTCATAAACCCCTCCAGAATTATTTCCTCCACCAATAATACTAATATTCTAAAGGGCCCAATAATATTCTTAAAAATTATATTTTATTTTAACACTTCTATTATCACATAAGCTATAGCATTATCTTTACTATGAGAAATACTTAGATGTATACTATAATCTCCAAATTTACTTGCCAGTTCTGCAGCAGCAGCCTGCAATAGAACAGAAGGTTTCCCCATTTCATCTCTAACAATTTCAATATCTGCCATAGAGAATCCCCTTACACCTGTACCCAAAGCCTTAGCCACCGCTTCCTTAGCAGCAAACATTCCTGCGGCGTGCTGGGCCATATTCTTTTTACCCTCCATATACTGTCTTTCCTTCAGGGTAAAGACCTTGGATAGAAAGTTTTGATTCCTTTCCATTGCCTCAGCTATCCTATTTATCTCAATAATATCAACACCGACCCCTACAATCACAGTAACTCTCCTCTACCTTTTCTTGACTTATATTTTACTCCTTTAAAGGTAGGTTGGCAACTTAGTAAAACTTGCTAAAGACCAATCAACACTTCTTTAAAACATAGGAATACAGGAAAACTCCTACCATAGCACTTAAGAAACCGACAAGACTCTGGTAAATTATTCCACTGTAGTGTAAAAAAAATGCCGCTCTCCTATTAATGTACAGAGAAAGGCACTTTTTCATATATTAATTTAGGGTAGATGCGTCTCTTACATATATATCGAAATCCATTATATAAGCATCAACATACTCTCCTAGCACTTCTACAAGATGAATAGGAGATACAGCATTATCGTAAAGTAATCTTAGAAGGTTATGAACCTTATATCTTTGAGGACTGATATTATGGATAGAATCCCTTTCAATATTAACAACAACTCCATCTACAATATCCTGTCTTTCCACCTCAATTCCGTAGGCCTGACATGAAACTACTTCTTTCCCCTGCTCCACCGATATGTAACCTCTTGTTACTCTGTAATTATATAAATAAGTTATGTCTTCCACCTTTTCAGTCCTGCTTAAAGATTCTACTACCATCATATGTATTCCCCCCACAAAATTTCTTTTTTCACCGTTACATCAATTTTGCTCTATACATATGATAACACTAGTCAAAATAAAATAATGTCATTTCCTGATATCACAAAAAAAATTATTTCTGTATAATATGACATCAATCCATGATAAGCCACATTGAATCGATTATTTATGCAGGATAAATTTCCATTTTTCTTCCAATTACTAGTTCATTTTGTCGATTCATTTCTAATAAGCACTAAAACTTTTACTAACTTTTAATGCAGAAATTGTTAGTATATAAGATTCTTTACGGCCAAGGTATTTAATAATATCCTCTAAAACCATTAAAACTATAGTAACCATAGCAGCATCTTCCTTATTATAAGATGCTATATTATATTTTTCCTTATGTACCTTTAATATATCTTTTCTACACTTAATTTCCTTATATATTTCATGTAGAGTTTCATAAATCACATCGTAAGATAGGCTTAAAAAGTCCAATAGCTTTTTCTCCCCACCATCCATAAGGGATCTTGCGATTTTATTTAAAGGCATCCCTCTATAATGTTCCTCCATAATACTTTTGTATCTAATAGCAAGGAATTTTCCAACCAGTGTTTCATCAATAATAGCAATATCACCTTTAGTGTTAAACATACAGCTAATAGAAGCTAAGGCCCTTCGTTTCTCATCTAGTTCACTAATAATTTTCTTAAGCCTGACACTGAAGGCCCTTGTATATTCAGCGTTAATAATCATAAATCCCAACTCTCTAGCTGAAGCAGCTGCCACTAGCTCCGAGAAGTTAGAGTACCTTCTATTTAAATCCATTCTTTCTAACATCTTGTCCTTCCCTCCCCAAAAATCTTTTCATAAATTAATGTTAAATCTATTTTGTGAATTTAGGGACAAAAATATTCAGCTTTGAAAATTGAGAAAAAATTTTCACATTGGTCATAATACAAATAGGCTAGTGAAAAAACTGCTCTTATTAAAACTGTAAAGGTAGAATTTTTAGATCAGTATGTTGAAGGACTAAAGTCTTTATGAAATATTTAAAGACATCAATAACTATTAAGAAATTCTTTTTGGATCCCCTACAATTAAGGGCCACTTGTTAGAGCCAATCAGAGGTAGAACTTCAAGAGGCCTTTGATTTCGGTGTAAAATTCAGAAATAAGCTTCTTCGGAAAAAAATTAAACTTCTGCCTCGGTGGAAGTTTAATTTTTTTATAATTTCACCAGTAAATATCATACAACATTTTCCTTGTGCTTCTTAAGCTCCAGAAACTGTAGGGTATCTGCAACCACTTCAGAAATGTATCTTCTTCCACCTTGACTGTCCACTATAGTTCTATTAGCCAGCCTACCACAAACGCTTATTAAACTTCCTTTTGTTAAGTATTCTGCTGCTACTTCTGCCCTCCTGCCCCATACTATTATAGGAATAAAATCCACATCTCTTTCTCCCTTAGGATTTTTGTATTCCCGCTCTACCACAATAGTAAACCTAGTCAAAACCTTTCCAGCTTCCTCCAAGATCCGTTTTTCTGGATCCTTTGTCAATCTTCCAATTAAAATTATTCTATTCATTTAATAACCTCCGAAATGGATTTTTCTATAATTATAACCAGCTCTTCAGTTATTAAACACTTCCTAGAATATTTTTTTAATAAATCTCTTCATGGACAATTGAAGGATTCCTTTCACCGTACCCACATAACCACTTACCCTTATAGAAAAAGATATCCTAGATATAGCCTGACCGTCATATAACTTCTCTAACTCCTTTAGTTCCTCTAGACTTTTGTTTAAAATCTTCTTTATATTAAATTCAATAGCTGTCCGCCCATGAACACTGCTAGCAAATTTAAAAAACAATAAGTTTTTGCAGTTTTTAACACAGTCCCTTTGATAAAGATCCTCTTCCACCATGGCTGGATAGAAATATACTATAGGAATACTGCTACTTTCAACTAATTCCACAAGGTTATAGTACTTGTTTTTATCATAATTATCTTTGTTTTCATATAAGTATTGATTAAAATAAGATTTGTCTTTTTCGGTATGATATTCTAAAGAAAATTGACCAGAGAAATTAAATATTAGTTTAGCATTTAGGATAATACCCATAAGTACTGCCATATAACCACCTGAAGAATTGCCCATAGTTATAATCTCATAACCTTCAGTTTCCTTTTTAAGAAAATCCAAGAGCTTTTCAATACTGGAGTAATTATCATTTATACCATCTAAATACCAATGCTTTTGAATGTCCCGTAGGAAAATATGTTTCCCTGCATACTCTATTCTTGTTTTATACCATTCATATTTATCCTTATTGACAACTTCCCTTCTAAAGGCCTCTTCTGTATTCTCAGGGTATAGGCCATTACTTGAAAAATATATGGCACAAACATTGCTGTCTTTATTGGAATATTCAATTTTAAAATTATCTTTTTTATAATATTCTTTTAAGAGTTCTTGGTACTTTTTATCCATCATGGCATCTTCTCCCCAATAAGTATATGTAATATTTTACCATCCATTTTTCACTCTATCAATAAAAAAATATTTTTTATATGAAAAGTTTCTACTTTTTTTACTAAATGTTATAATGTTATGAGATAATGATTAGCGTATATCTGGAGGTAAATTATGAAAGTTTTAATAACAGGAGCCAAAGGTCAGCTTGGATTAGAATTAACAAAACAATTCCAGCTTAAGAAGGATGTTGAATTAATATTAACTGATGTAAGCGAACTGGATATTACTAACACAGAAAAGGTTTATTCCTTCTTTCAAGAGCATAAGCCAGAAGTAGTTATTAATTGCGCTGCCCACACAGCAGTTGATAAGTGTGAAACAGATGTAGATAATGCCTATAAAATTAATGCCATAGGTCCTAAAAATCTTTCTGCTGCAGCCTATTCCATAGGAGCAGAAATAGTTCAAATATCCACAGATTATGTTTTTGACGGAGAATCTGCAGACCCTCTTACAGAATTTGATAGCCCAAACCCTCAAACAATTTATGGTGCTTCAAAACTTCAGGGTGAAAAACTTACTGCAGAATTTAATCCAAAACATTACATATTGAGAACAGCCTGGCTATATGGAGAAGGAAACAATTTTGTAAGAACCATGGTTAAATTAAGCGAGACAAATAAGAGCTTAAAGGTAGTTAATGATCAAATAGGAAGCCCTACTAGCACTGTAGATTTGGCAAGGGCTATCATTAAGCTAATAGAAGAAAAAAACTACAGCTTGTTTCATGCTACTTGTAGTGGCCAATGTAGCTGGTATGAGTTCACTAAGGAAATCTTTAGACTAAAAGGAATAGATACAGAGGTAATTCCTTGCACTACAGATGAGTTCCCTAGACCAGCAAAGCGTCCTAAGTACTCTGTTTTAAGAAATTATATGATGGAGTTGACTACTGGAGATATAATGAGGCCTTGGCAGGAGGCTATTGCAGAGTATTTGAAAGAAAACTAAGTAAAAAGCGGTGTTATATATAAAAAACTAACTAGCCCTATAATAAGAGGCTAGTTAGTTTTTATCTATCATTTCTTTAATTTATTCTTTTTACTATCCTTCACTGCTAAATACATAAACTTTGGAATAGCAGCTAGTCTTTTAATCCTAGTAGGCTCTTTAACAACTCTGTAGAGCCATTCCATATTGGTTTTTATCATCCAACTTGGTGCTCGATTCAATTTACCAGCAAAAATATCAAAACTGCCTCCTACACCCATGAATATTTTTGCCTGTAGTATGTCCATATACTTCATTATAAACTGATCCTGTCTTGGTGAACCCATGGCTACAAAGAGGGCAAAGGGTTTTGAATTGTTTATCTTGTCTATAAGGTTTTGGCAATCATCTAAATTGAAAAAGCCATTATGGATTCCAGCTATTTTTAATGTAGGGTATTTATCCATTAAATTAAGGGCACAACTCTCTACAACATCTTGCTGGGCACCTAGGAGAAATATGGCCTTTTCATTGTTGGCACAGTGTTCTATTATGGCTTCCATTACTTCTATGCCTGCTATCTTTTCCTTTACTCCTTGTTTTAAAAGCTTTGATGTGTGTACTACCCCAACACCGTCTGGTATTATTATGGTGTTTTTGCTGTTAAAACATTGGTAGAGTTCCTTATCTTGCAGTCCATTATATAGAACCTCGGGATTACCGGAAACTATATTTATCTTTTCTTCTGTTTCTACTACAGATTCTATTAGTTCCTTTTTACTCTTATTATATATGTTATAGCCTAAAATTCGGGTCAATTGTATCACTCCCTAGGATTATATTTCTTTGGATACTCAAAGGCTAAGGTAGCATTTATCTCCCCTCCTATGAGCAAGATGATTGAACTTAAATAGATCCAAATCATCAATATAAATATGGCCGCAATTCCTCCATATAAATTGGAGTAGTTGGCAAAGTTATCTACATAAAAAGAAAAGACAATTGAAATGATAATCCATCCTGCCGTTGAAAACAAGCTTCCTGGTAAGACTTCCCTTAATTTTAGACGGCGACTAGGAGTATATTGATATATAAAAGTAAATGCAGCTATCATTACTGCCCCCATTATAACATAGCGAAACATGTTCCATACAGGCATCAAGGCAGTAGAAAATTTAGGGAATTGGCTTAAATAGTTGCCTAGTAAGTTACCAAATACGAGTAAAACTGTAGTTGCTAATAGGGCAATTACAAGGCCTAAAGTAAAAACTATAGATAGCAATTGGACCTTAATAAAACTTCTTTTTTCTCTTTCATCATAGGCTGTATTTAGTGCTCGCATTATTGCCTTTGTACCACCACTGGCAGCCCAGATTGTTCCTAGTAAACTAAAGGATAATAACTCTCCTTTTCTAACTTCTGTAACTTCTCTTACAGTGGTCTCTACTAAAGTTAGCGCTTCCCCTGGTATTATTCCCTGTAAAAAAACTAGTAGATCTACACTCTTTAAAGGAGTATAAGCAATAATTGATAATAGAAAAATCATAAAGGGAAAAAAGGATAACAATAGCCTATAAGCCATTTGACTTGCTAAGGCAGATATTTGGTCATCCTTAATACGCTTAATTAGAGACAAGATAAACCTTCCTTTAGTACTCATATACATCCCTCAGTATCACATTAATATAAATTCTAGAATTTATGGTTGATTATATCATACCTTATGCCCCTTTTCAATTTTTCGAATCTTTACTTTTTCAACCTAAAAAACCCTCAATAATTGTATTTTACNTTTTTNTATAGTATAATAAAAGTGTTTTATAAATATTAATAAAGCAAAGGGATTTACTTGCTTATCACGGTATAATACATAAGTAATTTGCAGTAAGTAAATTACCTTGTTAATAAGAAGGAGGATTTAACTTATGGCTTTTTGTGCAAATTGTGGCGCTCAGATGGCTGATGGGGACAAGTTTTGCGGAAATTGCGGAACTACTCTAGCAGCTGAAAATTCAGCTCCACAACAAAACTTTCAACAAAATGTACAACCTAACGTACAACCTAATGTACAACAGAATTTCCAGCAAAATGTACAACCTAACTTTCAAAATCAGCAGGCTCCAAACTTTGGTCCTGGCCCAGGTCAACAGCAGTATGCACCACAGGGTCCATCAAATTTTTCAATAGCTATGGAGGAGTTAGGTAAGGAAGTATCTGCTTTCTTTAAGAACCCTGTAGCTGCTATTAGTAAAGTAAAATTCCAAATGTCTTCAATGGCTACATATCTCTTTGCTGGCCTAATGACATTGATTCTAATATTACTTAACTTCTGGAGTGCAGCGCAAAACTTGGCACTAGTAGGTGCTGCAATTACTACCATAGAAGATGCTTTTTCATCTGTTTTTGGTGGCAATGAAAAAGAGACCTTATTTGATATTGGCTACGGCAAGATCTTCCTTGCTTCATTCTTCTTTGTAATAGTTATGTTAGCGGCTCTTTGGGGACTAAGCTTATTAGTTAACTCTGTTATGTTGAAGGGTCAGTTTAATGCTGTACAGGCTCTAAATGTGGTGGTTTTCGCAGCTATACCTTATGCCCTTCTATCAATAGTATCAATAATTTTTGGCTATGTTGAAGCAAATTTATCTTATTTGATTTATCTAGCTGGAATAATGGCTTCAATCATATTGTTATATAAGGCTATCAGCAGTAACATTAACAAGGCTGAATCTTCTGCCTTATACAGTTTCTTAGTAATACCTGTAGCTCTTTACTTCGTAAACTTCCTTTTCTTTAAAGTTGCAGGAGCTGAAGTTGCTATGTTCTATAACGGAATATTTATGGGAATAAACTAAGTAAGTAAAAACACCTATTGCTATCAACTTTTGAAGCAATAGGTGTTTTCTATTCTTTTATTTTCTATAAATAAGCCTTGCAGGCACAATGAATATCCCTGCCATAGCAAGAAGAACCAGGAGATTTGGAAGTATACTAGAAAAAGTGCCACTAAATAAAATAATCTCAGATAATCCATTATGAACCCAATAGGTAGGCATAAATATAGCAATATCCTCCATAGCTGCTGGCATCAGTTCCAAACTATATACGCAGCCAGACAAGATTCCCATCATAAGGACCATCACTGGCATAAAACTTTGAAAGGAAATATGGTTTCTAAAGATGGAGGCTATCAAAACAAGCATTGATGCAGCAGTAAATATATAAAAGACCATTGTTAGGCCTACTAACAAAATACCACTTAGGGACATACCTTCAAAGACCGGATACATCAAGATAAATTGAAGGAAGGTTATACTTATCCCTGCTATAGTTACGGAAAAAATATCTGCAAATAAAAGTTTGAAAGGAGCTACACCTGCTAGCTTTATCCTGCTTCTAACTCTATTTTCTCCTTCCTTTATAAGAATGCTACATCCTGTTAGCATAAAGATTGTAGAAAATATCACTATAAGGCCTAATCCCATGGAAATGGCGAAAATATCTCCATCTTCCTCTTTTTCATCTACTTCACTGACATTAGGTGTTCGTAGATCAGCTATCACTGGCAACTGAAAACTAGGATCCTGGTCAAGGTCTTTTAACCTCTTGCTTATAGCCTCTTCAATTATAACATATTCCTCCTGAGCTAGCTGCTTTTGTCCATCAATTATAACTAAATACTTGCAAACATAGGGAACTATTTCCCCGGCAATTATATCACTGACACCCATGGCAGTTAAGCTGCCAGGAACAGTATAAACAGAAACTATATTCTCATAATCTCCTTCTCTTATCCTCTTTTCCATTCCCTCTTCAAAAATATAAACCGCCTGGACCTTTTCCTTGGAAATGTACTCCTCTATCTCCTTCTCCCCAATAGTCTTCATAGATATGGCAGAATTGGCCCCTATCTTCTTAATAATCTCAGAAGAAAATTCAGATTCTTCTCTATCAATAACTCCAATAGGCACACCTTGATAAAAGGTCTTTTTCTGAAAAATTTTATTAACCAACATGGAGAAAAATAAGGGCAACAATATGCATAACAAAATAAACAATTTGTTGCGATACATTAACCTTAGCCGGTTTTTAACTATAGGCAAGACCTGAGATCTTGAAGGCTTAATTTCAATGAAGTTCTGTGAACCGTCCCCCATATTTTTAAAGTCGAGAGAACCGTCCCTATTATTCATGACCTCACCGCCTTTCGGAGTCGTAAGTAGGATATAAATATTAACAGTAGGGAAATTCCAGCCAAGGAATAGAGTGTAAGCTCAAGTTGACTAATGGCTAATAGGCCAGTAGCACCACCAGTGCTGTAACTCATCATATAGAGGCTAGCTCTTATAATCCAATAGTTTGGAGTTAAAGCTGCTAGTTTTTGTATTTCAAGTGGCATTAGCTGCAAGGGTAGGAAGCTACCTCCTGCTAGGGCACAGATAAATACAAATATATTGCCTACTGCCATAAATACCTCTTCTTTTCGGAAAAATGTTGCTAGGAATATGAAGATGCTGTTTATGAAAAAGATATCCAGCCACATGTATAGTATAATTTTTACTATTAAGTCTTGGTGGAAGGCTTGAAAAAATAGCACCACTGGCAGTATAAAGATAATCATTTGAACTGCTCCGTAGATGGAGAAGGATATCCATTTGCTTAATAGTACAGATAGGCTTCCTGCGGGACTAGTCACTGTTCGTTTTAGACAACCGCTGTTAATTTCCTTTATTAAGTGGTTTCCTGAGCTAACCCCATTGTACATTAGCAACAAGACCAAAATAGCTACAATGAAATATTCTGCTGAACTAGAAGAAGGTATGGAGTTTATCTTCTTTTCCTGAAAGAGATCTCCTCGGGTTAGGGCAGCTAGTATTAATTGAAGTGACATATTTTCGTTAATGTCCTCCAATTCACTTTGGCTGAAATCATATTCCTCTAGGTAGTCTATGTAGGCTACAATGGATTTTTCTACAGAAGATACATAAACCCCATAGCTTTCCATCATGTTTTTAAGGACAGAGCTTTTCAGAGGCTCCCTCTTGTTTAAGATAATGTTTATTGGATAATTTTCAATATACACAAGGCTTTTAGAAAAGTCTTCAGGTATGATGATTATACCCATCAGTTGATTTTCCTTAAAGCTTTCCTCAGCCGCCTCCTCCTTCATGGTTTTAATGTTTACCATCTTGGAAAAGGATTTATTGCCCTTGAAGTTATTAATAAGCATCCTGCTTAGGACACTGTTTTCCTTATCCACTACTGCCACATTCATTGGTGAAATATCCGCTTCCCTACTCATCATATCGGAAAAGATAAAGGCAAAAATTCCGTATAATAAAAATGGAAGACACAAATGGGCAATAATTGCCCACTTATGTCTTAATATAAGCTTTAAGTCCTTTTTAATTAACTTCGTTAGTTTAATCATAATATGCAGATCCTTAAATTAATTTTTAAAAGCCAAGGTTCAAGTTGTTCATAAAGAGGTTTTCTAGATTTTCTTGTATTTCACCCATAAGGCTCATAGCCTGAAAATCATCCATTTCTGCAAAGTTAATACCGCCTTCTGTAGATGGTTTTTCGATAACCACGTCCTTGTCAAAGGCATTAAAAGTAACCTCTATTGAAATTGAACCTGTAGTGCCATATCCACCAACCATGTTTCCAGCACCATCTCCTAAGTCAAATTCATAAAGAAGCTGTCTTAGTCTGTCCTTTTCATCTATTCTTACTGTTGCTTTAGATTTGAAGTTTAGACCTTCCAATTCCTCTTCCTCAAGCTCCTCAATGGCAGACTTTAGTTCTTCCATGGCATCAGCCCAATTTTCATCGAAATTGGCCATGAATTCTTCATATTCATCCAAATCATAATCTACCTTATCTAAGTATCCACTTTCATCTGCAACTTCTATGAACTCAGGTAGCTTTTTCTTTACTAAGGCTTTAAGTTCCTTATCTTGAGAAACTTCTTTTAAGAAACCTATTGCTACAGTATTTATAAAGTTCTCATCTATAGTTATAGCTATTTCATCACAGCTTACCTTTTTATTCTTACCACCTTCTACAACTGATACATCAACCTTACCATTGTCCTTGATGAATTTATTTAAATTTTTCTCAAAGAATTTCTGGTAATTCTTTTTAACAGCTTTAAAGTCTTTGTCATTTTCAATTTTCTTAGCAAAGTCATTGTAAACTTCTAAATCTAGGGCAGACGCACCAGATGTAATAATTTCTAAGTCCAAATCAGATGCACCATACATTAAGTCATTTAAATCATCTAGATCGATATATAGTGTGTCTCCAAATAATTCATCGGATCTTACTATTAGTACCTCTTCATCAAGGTAGGCACTTACAGTAGCAAGACTTCTATCTTTATAGTGTACTCCTATATCAAAAGCACCAGTTTTGCTTTCCTTGTCGCCTTTTGTGCCAATAACAAATGACAAATCTTTAAGTAGTGCTCCTTGTGCGCCATCTGCATCTATCTTTATTTTCGCATTCATATCAAGAGCCTTATAGTCAGCTATTTTACTTACAGCTTTCATAGTTCTCTTAACAGGATTAGCCTTTGCTATAATTGGCTTTAATACTGCAAAATATAATCCAACTAAAGCTGCTACTACAACTAACACGGCAGTTATACCAATGAATACTGGTTTCTTAGACTTTGGCATCGGTGAAGGCTGTCCCATTGGAGATGGCTGTCCCATATTGTTGAAACCACCATTATTAGGATTGCTAGCGAAACCATTGTTAGCATTAGGCCCAGCATTATAATAGCCAGTATTTCCTCCGTTATTATAACTTTCATATCCAGTATTTGCAGTATTGCCAAAACCATCATTGGCAAAACCAGTGTTACTATTGTTGTAATCTTGAGTATAATCATACTGCTGTGTTGTCTCTATAGTTTCATTAGCTTGTTGACTGCTTTTTACGTGGCCACAAACAGTACAAAATTTAGCCCCTGCTTCTAGCTGAGCGCCACATTTTTCACAAAACATTGTTTATCCCCCTTAAAATTATTGAAAAAATTAGTAAATCCATATAAACAGTATTATACGATAAAATATATAACTTTTCAATCATTATTTATAAATAATGCTTTTATTTGTATTTTATTTCACAGGTAAAAACCAGTGTATTAGGATCGTANCTATAGGAATATTCGGGTTTTACATAATTTATCTTATTATCCATCACAACATTATGAATAGCAGAATAAGTATAAACTTTAGGGTCATAACTAGTGGTCTTTATCATTATATTTTCCTTCTTATCCACTAAGCCCTTCTTTATTATGTTACAAAATTCATCATAATCCTTTGNTACTAGCTTATTAACATTGAAATAATTGGCCTCTGTAGCAGTTGCCGCAGGGTAAGCAGCCTTATTCCAGCTATGATTCCTAGCAATTTCCTTATCTGTCACATTAAAATACTCATAGCTTAATACATCTCTTCTATCGGCAGTAACAGGGTCGTTAAAAGTAGCGTCTAGATGATAGTACTTTCCTCCTATTTTCACTAAGTTCCAAGCATGATTATCCCCATTAGCCTTTCCTGTCACAATATGGGCCTCTATACCAGCCTTATTAAGAAGCCTGTACATAACTTCCGCATAACCAGAACACACTGCCCTCTTGTTTACCAAAAGCCCATAAGCAGTATAAGAATCCCCAGGCACTGTATTCCTTCTATAGTTCTCATAATCATACCTTGTATTATTTACAATATAATCATGTAGGGCCAGTTCCTTCTCATAATCAGACATGCCACTCTTAACTACAGTAGCCACAATGGAATTAACCTTCTCATTTACATATCTATACTTCTTAAGGAATCCCTCTTTCCCATCTACATAATTGAAAATTATTTTTGCCTTTCTACCATTTAAGCTGTAGGACACATTTTTTACATATCCCCCAAAACCATACTTTTCCGCAACCTGCAAGGCCATTTCTCCTAATTCATCCATACTTATACCATCAGCAATAGTCACCTCTGTATCCTTAGCCAAGGCTACATTTGTCTTTAAAAGTTCTTCCAGCTTAGCCCTGTCATAGGCACTATTAGAACTTATACTCCCAGTTGAAGGACTTTCTTTAGAATTTCCAACACTAGCAGTCTTCTTATCCTCTTTATCTGCAGCCTGCTTTTCCTTATTCTCTTTTTCCTTATTCTCTTTTACATTGTCCTCTTCCTCTTTATCCTTGTTCTCTTTATCCTTGTC
>JGI24708J26588_10002028_pt1 | contig 15596 bp, 15 predicted proteins | sample BioPla1DNA2_FD_26588 | JGI IMG/M metagenome (IMG submission 26588) | reverse complement strand
TCTGTATTGCTCAATCTCCAAAGCATTTACTTAATGGCTCTCGGGCTCTTCTTCCTCTGCAGGCTCTTGTACGCTCTGGAGCTCTCAAGGTATAAAAGTCCCAAAAAAAGACGCAAAAAGTAAAGCTATTAAGTTGTCTACCTTTAATAACTGGTTGAAAATGGCTATTTAATTGCTAGCAATTATTTAAAAAGTTGCACACTGGGAAATAAAGAAACCGAATTACTGTTTTTTGTGTGCGATGTTCTTCCCCTGAGAAAGTCCAGTGATTAAAACCACTTACAAAGCAGAAGTGTTTTATGTAATTTGCCTTTCTAAAACAGTATGAGCGTTTTGGAAAAAATGTAAGAAAAATTTTGAGATTTTAATATAAATTTTTTGAAGTGCCGATTTTATCAAAAATTGATTTTTGAAAGGCGATGTTTTGGCGGTTTTAGTGTTGTTTTGAGTCTGTTTTTGAACAAAAAAGGCTATACAGAAGAAAATTGATTTTTAAAAATACTTTTGCCCCGAAATGTATCGAAAATTGATTTTTTTCAGAGTATAGATTTTATATCTTACCCATAAGCCAAAAGGCATATTAAAGGTGAGGGGAGGTGTTTGATGTGGCAAAAATAGACATAGATGATGAAATGTTTTATAAAGGTTCTCTAGATGCTTTGCTTGAAACAGTAGCACAAGATGAAGCAGAAGAACATAAACAACCTGCAACCGATACAGAAGATGATTTTGTAAAGGTTGAGAAATATCAAAGGCAGACCGAAGAGGAACGATAACCGAGCCCCAACTTTGCGAGCAAAGTAAAGGGGCTTATACCTTGGGGCAAGATTTAGAAGTTTAGACGGTCTTGCTCCAAGTATTTGAGAGGAGGGGGAATTATGGCAAAGTTCAGTTTTCATTGTCAATGCTATAAAGCAGGACAAATTGGAGGGATTGATAAGCATAACCGTAGATTAAATAAGAATTATATCAGCAATCCCGACATAGATACGGAACGAAGCGGACAAAACCGCATTTATATTGCACCGAAGCAATCTCTTTATAAAGATTGTAAGGAACAAATAGAAAAGCGAGTTGTGGCAAGNGGTGGCAGAATTACCAAAGCAAGTAATTGGATTTGTGAGGCGGTATTTTNATACCCCGAAGAATTACCACTTGAACGNTTGGACGAATACAACGATTTAATCATAAAATATATGAATGCAAGATTTAATAATAATGTAGTGAGTGCAGTATGTCATTTGGACGAGGGCGGAAGTGCTGACGGAAAGGGAGGACTTCCACACTTGCACTTAGATATTTTAGTGATTACCGAAGACAACAGATTATCAGCAAAAACACTTATAACAAGAGATTTTATAGCTTCAATGCATAGAATTATGCCTATCATACTCAAAAAACACGGTTTTAACATTGATGAATATGAAGAAACCGAAGAAAAGAAGCAGGGCGGATTGTCTGCAAAGGAATACAAGAAGAAAATGGAGCAGGAAAAAAAAGAACTTAACAAAAAATTGGAGGATATGGTAAAGGAATACAACGAATTGGCAGACCGATATAATAAACTCATTGATGATAAAGCTGAATTGGAACGAAAGAACAGAGAAAGGGATTACGAAGTGATGTATCAGCAGGAACATAGCCGTTAAATCTAATTGTAAAAATGAAGATATTTGATATAATAGACCTTGATAGATTTGAATTTGGCGAGGTAATATGATGAAAACATTAATAATAAATGGGTCTCCAAGAATAAATGGAGATACAGCGAGTTTATTAGATGTTGTAAAAGAGAATATAGAGGGTGAATATAGGGTAGTAGACGCGTATAGATGTTCTATATCACCTTGTTTAGACTGTAGATTTTGTTGGAAAAATAACGGATGTGCTATAAATGATGAAATGCAAGAGATATATGATTATATACAAATTTGCGACAATATACTGATTGCTTCGCCCATATACTTTTCTGAACTTACAGGAAGATTATTAGATGTTGGTAGTAGATTGCAGACATATTTTTGTGCTAATTTTTTTCGTAAAGAGAAACCAATAGCAAAATCAAAAAAAGGGGCTGTTGTATTAGTAGGTGGCGGTGACGGTAATATGAGAAAACCTTATGAAACAGCATGTACTCTTTTGCATCATATGAATTGCTATAATATTCACGACGTAGTATTTAGTCATAATACTAATGTTAGACTAGCAATTGAAGATGAACAAGTCCTTAATGGTATTCAGAGTATTATTGATTTTTTTAACGATGTTCAATAGTTTGACAAATTCTAATCAATTTATAAAGATACTATGCTTAACGTGTAGTATCTTTTTCTTTGCCAAAAATCACGAAATATTTCCACAAAATTCATATAAAATATGAGTTGCTTTTGGGGTGTTATGAGTTATAATTTTACTATTAGCGAAATGGTAATATTACCACTTTTGAAAAGGTGGAGCGAATATTACCAAAAATATTACCACAGAAAAAATAAAGTAGTTTGGAAAAAGTGTTAAAAACGAATCTCTGTATAGCCAAAATCTTGTAAAAAGCCTTAAAACACCCCGAAAACAAGTAAAAAAGGCTATACAGAGAAGAAAATAGCGGTGGGGTGTGCTATATCGGTTTAAGGTATAGATTTTAAGCTTGACATAAATTTAACAAGATGCTAGAATAATCAAAGCCAATCTAGAAGTAATAGCTGATAGAAAGGTTTTGAAAGATATATTATTTAAGAAGTACCTGAGCACAGGGGACCCCCAAAGGTAAAGGAGCTTACTTGTAATTACTTGAATCTATTATGGGACTGTTTCAAAATGGTACTAATGGCAAATGTTTGGCCTATATTTTCATTTTGTAAACAGGCCCATTTTTAATTGTTTACTATTACGAGAGAGTTTAGAGTAAATATTATTAGCCTGGAGGTGAGAGCTTGGATAAGAGGATTGCTCACATTGGAATAATAGTTGAGGATTCAGAAGCAGTGGAGAAGTTAAATAGCCTGCTTCATGAATACGGGTCATATATAATTGGTAGAATGGGGATACCTTTTCGTGAAAAAAACATTAACATCATTAGTATAGTACTTCATGCTAAGCAGGATTTAATAAGCAGTCTATCAGGTAAGCTAGGAATGCTTCAGGGAGTCAGTGTTAAGACCATTTATTCAAAAAAATAAAATCAAACTATAATTTATTTCAAATTGTACTTGATATCAATGGAGGATGATTATGAAGAGTATTAGAAACAATGCAAAATTAACATCCATTATAGCTATTTTAATTCTTGCTATAGTGGTATTTGTTGGATGTAACAATAAGAATAAGGACACAGAGCAAAAAAACCCTCTTAACAATGAGGCTACGGATTCAAAGCCTAATCAGGATGAAGATTCAATAATTGATGAATCGGAAAATGATGATAAAGAGAATACTGCAAATGAAAATATTACAGAAGATGATAATACAGCAAATGTGGATGCTGAGAAAATTAATATTAATATAGCTGCCTTAAAGGGACCTACAGGAATGGGCATGGCCAAGCTTATGGAGGATGCCAATGAAGGTATTGGAGCTAATAATTATAGTTTTACTATAGCAGGAGAAGCAGATCAAATTAGTGCGGGCCTAATTAATGGAGATATTGATATAGCAGCAGTGCCATGTAACCTAGCGTCAGTCTTGTATAACAGGACAGAGGGTCAGATTAGGATTGCAGCTATTAATACCCTAGGTGTATTATATATTGTTGAAACAGGTGATACAATTACATCTGTAGAAGATCTTAAGGGCAAGACAATTTACTCAACAGGCTATGGAACTACTCCTCAGTATACCTTAAATTATTTGCTTAGCTCATATGGCTTGGACCCTGACAAGGATCTTACTATTGAGTATAAGAGTGAGGCTACTGAAGTGGCTGCTTTACTGGAAAATGCAAGTGATGCAATTGCTATGCTACCCCAGCCCTACGTAACAACAGTAATGATGAATAATGATAAGGTTCGTATTGCTCTTGATATAGAGAAAGAATGGGTTGCTAAAAATGAGGGATCTGGTGTCGTAACTGGTGTATTAGTGGTTAACAGCCAATTTCTTGACAACAATCCCCAGGCAGTTGATGCATTCCTGACAGATTATCAAAAGAGTGCAAACTTTGCTAATGAGAATATTGAAACAGCAGCGGACTTAATAGAAAAGCATGGACTATTCAAGGCGGCGGTTGCTAAGAAGGCAATTCCATATTGTAATATTACCTTTATTGATGGACCAGAGATGAAGGAAAAGGTAGAAGCCTATCTAAATGTTTTATTTGAGCAAAACCCCAAGGCTGTTGGAGGTGCTATGCCAGCAGAGGATTTCTATTATATACCTTAATGTTGAACCATTATCATATATACTAGACCCTAAGGAGAGGCCATATGGAACAAAGGAATATAAGTAAAGATAATAAGTCAAGGAATAATCAGTTTAGGTCCTATGTCACTAAGCTTTTAGTCTTATGCTTTTGGTTGCTTGTATGGGAATTAGCCAGTAGTTTAATAAAGCAGGAGCTTTTTATTCCGTCTCCAAGAAGTGTCTTAGTGGCTTTAATTAAATTAAGCACAAGTCAGAGCTTTTGGTTTAGCATTACCAATTCCTTTGTTCGTATTGTGCTTGGCTTTGTTCTTGGACTATTAACTGGGGCTGTGGTTGCAGTATTTTCATATAAGAGTAGGCTTATATATGAGCTAATATCCCCACTTATGAAGGTGATAAAATCAACTCCAGTGGCTTCCTTTATAATACTGGCCTTAGTATGGGTTAAGTCAGATTACTTAGCAGTTTTAATTTCGTTCTTAATGGTTATGCCAGTGTCATTTTCAAATATCTTATATGGCTTAAAGAGCACTGATGAAAAGCTGTTGGAGATGGCCAGGGTATTTGGCTTAAGTCCATGGAAATGCATTAAGGCAATATATTTTCCTGCGGTTCTACCCTTTGTTATATCTGCAGTATCTATTGGTCTTGGATTTAGCTTTAAATCAGGAATTGCTGCTGAGGTTATTGGAAGGCCTGCAAATTCCATAGGCTTAAACCTATATGAGGCTAAGCTTTATCTAATGATTAAGGAGCTTTTTGCCTGGACACTAGTTATTATAATTATAAGCATGTTATTTGAAAAGATAGTGATGAAGGTCCTCAATATTCATGGTAAAAAGTATATGCATAAGCCTTAGAAAGGGGGATTTCATGGACATTCAAGTTAAGAATTTAAATAAAAGCTTTAACAAGCAACAAGTGCTTAATGATGTTGACATGACATTTCCTGAGGGAAGGATTACTTGCATCATGGGACCCTCTGGTATCGGAAAAACCACTTTAGTCTATATACTTATGGGACTATTAAAGGCTGATTCAGGACAAGTAATTGGTCTTGAGGGAAAGAAGTTTGCAGCCGTTTTTCAGGAGGATAGGTTGATTGAGCACTGGGATGCCATTAAAAATGTTCAGCTAGTTAGCGGTGGGGAGGTTACAAAAGACCTAGTCAAGAGGAGTTTTATCCAAATAGGTCTTACTGAATATGAGAAAAAGCCAGTTAGGGCTTTAAGTGGTGGTATGAGGCGAAGAGTTGCCATGGTACGTGCACTTCTTTCAGAGTATGATTTACTGATTATGGATGAACCCTTCAAGGGGCTGGACGAAAAACTAAAAAACCAGGTAATAGATTACGTAAAGGAAAATACAAAGGGAAAAACGGTTATAATAATAACCCATGACAAGGAAGAGGTAGATTTGCTTGAGGCTCAGCTTATTAATATGGAAGATTATGAGGATTAGCATATGAAAGCCTGCATGTAGACACAGGATGTTGTGTTTTGGGGACAATTCATATATAATACATTAATAAAACTAGTCTCTAAAGAAAGGTGACATTATGCATATTACAATAACAGGCAACCTTGGAAGTGGTAAATCTACCGTAGGTAAGCTTATTAGTGAAAAACATGACTTTGAGATTTACTCTACTGGAAAGGTACAAAGAGAACTGGCTAGACAGATGAATCTAAGTACTTTAGAGCTAAATCAGCTTATGATGAGTGATCGAAAATATGATCACATGATTGATGATGAGACTGCACGTATATCAAGAGAAAACAAGGATAAAAATATTATATTTGACTCTAGACTGGCTTGGCATTTTGTTGAGGAGTCCTATAAGGTGTTTGTATCTGTAAATCTTGATGTAGCGGCAGAACGTATAATGAAGGACCAAAGAGGGGCTGTCGAGAAATATTCCTCTATAGAGGAGGCAAAGCGTCTTCTGGCTGAGCGTGCTAAGACAGAAAGCATTCGTTATAAGGATATTTATAATTTGAATTATATGGATTTCTCAAATTATAATCTTATTATTGATAGTACCTACTGTGATGCTGAAACAATAGCTGAAATAATTATGGAGGAGGCAAAGGAGTATTATGACAATTCAAAAGATACTCTAAAGATTCTTGTATCTCCTAAATTGTTTTTATTTGATGATATTGATGAGAAAGATGATAAAAAAAATCTTAAGGAATTGATAAAGGACTTAGAATCAGAGTTTTATATAAAGGATAAGATTATCAAGGTAAAGAAAAAAGATGGTAAGTATTTAGTTTTAGAGAATATAGATTTTGCTAAGGCGGCTTTATATGCTGGTGTATCTTACATTCAAATAGAGCTTATAGTGTAAAAAAACAAGCTATTATATATGCTTTTTAAAAGATTGATTTTTATTCATGCAAATTAACTCTAAACAAGCTAATATAACCTTTTTATTTCAAATTATAACCGAGGATATAAATTTAATAATAAGAAAAAATAAAGATAAGAGGATTCATAGANAAATGAATTCTCTTTTTGNTTTCATTTTATATNATAGGAGGNGATAGTATGNGTGTTGGGGAGGAAATGAATAAAAGAAAAAAGTTATTTANAGAGCTATTAGTTGTTATACTTAGTGTTTACTTAGGCTTTCGTTTTATTCTGCCTCTTGTAATTCCATTTGTAGNTGCCTTCATACTGGCATGGATTGTCCGACCCTTTACTGAGTTTTTATATAAAAAAGCAAGGATACCTAGACTAGTTGGGGGAATAACTTCACTTTTATTATTGATATCCTTGTTAGTAATGAGTTTGTTTTATTTAGGCAATCTCCTAATTAAGCAATTTATAAATTTTGTTCAGAATATTCCTGCATATATAAATATTATAACAGGAAGGCTAGATTACATCTGTAGTAGCTGTGATGAATTATTTGGTTTAGCAGCAGGGAGCGTACGGGTGGTTATAGATGATAACATAATAAAGATGGTAGACAAGATAAGGGCTGATGTTATTCCAGGTTTGACGGCAAGAACCCTATATTTTATGGTTAAGCTTGTTGGACTGGTGGGGATTGCTTTAATAACTATAATTTCCGCAGTACTTATAATTAAGGAAACGCCGGAGATTAGAAAAAAGTATGAAAAGTCAAATCTATATAATGATATAAATAAGGTAACAGAAAAGCTTGCAGATGCAGGAATTGCATATATAAGAGCACAGATACTTATCATGGTATTGGTTGCGGTCTGTTGTGTAACAGGACTAGTTTTAATTAAAAATGAATTTGCTCTACTTATGGGCTTGCTCATAGCGATTTTGGATGCTTTGCCTGTAATAGGTAGTGGTATAATATTGATACCATGGACTATTATAATGCTTCTTAATGGAAATATATATGCGGCTGCAATTCTTATAACAGTTTATCTTCTTTGTCAGATTATTCGTGAGCTAGTAGAACCAAAACTGATTGGAAACAGGATAGGTATCAAGCCACTATACACTCTTATGTCAATGTATATAGGTCTTAAGCTCTTTGGAATTGCTGGTTTTTTTCTAGGGCCAATTGCTTTAATTATTATAATAGCTATCATGAAGGTATTGTATGATAAAGAATTGGGTAATAAAGATTCATCAAGTAAGAATTCAGATAATAAGTTTAAAGAAGGTAGTCTTTTTCATAAATACTTGACAAAGGTATAAATCTAGAATAGAATGAATTACATTAAACTGGCCTTGAAGAGGAATAGTAGAAAACACATGCATTCCCAGAGAGAGAAGTAATGGTGTAAGCTTCTTATGCAGAGGTTTTTGAACCTACCTTGGAGCCTTGTATGAAAGGATATAGTCCCCAAATACAACGTAGAACCGGCGTTAACGGTAAAGAGAGAGCAGANTATGCTAATTAGGGTGGTACCACCGAGTCTTTCGGTCCCTTTAGGGATGAAAGGCTTTTTTTGTTTAATAAGAAAAAAGGAGAGATTATTATGTCGAAAGATAAGAAGCTGGTTGAGGAAATTACTTCAATGGATGAGGATTTTGCCCAGTGGTATACTGATGTTGTAAAAAAAGCAGAGCTCATTGAATATTCTAGTATTAGAGGCTGTATGATNATACGACCTTATGGTTACGCCATCTGGGAGAATATTCAGAAGCAAATGGATGCTGACTTTAAGGNAACAGGTGTTGAGAATGTCTATATGCCTATGTTTATTCCAGAAAGCTTGCTACAAAAGGAGAAGGATCATGTGGAGGGATTTGCCCCTGAAGTAGCCTGGGTAACCCATGGAGGAAATGAAAAGTTACAGGAAAGAATGTGTGTTAGGCCTACTTCCGAAACTCTTTTTTGTGACTTTTACTCTAATATCATTCACTCATATCGTGACCTTCCTAAGTTGTATAATCAATGGTGTTCAGTAGTAAGATGGGAAAAGTCTACAAGACCATTCCTTAGGTCTATGGAGTTTTTATGGCAAGAGGGGCATACTGCACATGCTACAGCCGAAGAGGCAGAAGAAAGAACCATTCAGATGTTGGATGTATATGCTGATTTCTGCGAAAGGGTTCTTGCAATCCCTATGATTAAAGGACAAAAATCAGAAAAAGANAAGTTTGCAGGAGCAAGTTCTACTTATACAATTGAGGCAATGATGCATGATGGTAAGGCTCTACAGTCTGGAACCAGCCACAATTTTGGAGATGGATTTGCTAAGGCATTTGATATTCAATATACAGATAAGAATAATAAGCTACAATATGTACATCAAACTTCATGGGGTGTATCAACAAGATTAGTAGGTGCAATTATCATGGTACATGGTGATAACAGTGGACTTGTACTTCCACCAAGAATTGCACCAATTCAGGCTATGATAATACCTATAAACCAGAAGAAGGAGGGGGTCCTTGATAAAGCATATGAGCTTAAGGATAGGCTGTCATCATTTAAAGTTAAGGTAGATGATACAGATAAGAGTCCTGGTTGGAAATTTAGCGAGCAGGAAATGCGTGGAATTCCAATTAGGATAGAAATAGGACCTAGGGATATTGAGAATAACCAGGCTGTTATCGTAAGAAGGGATACCAGAGAAAAGTTACTTGTATCTATGGATGAAATAGAGACTAAGGTAAGTGAGGTCCTTGATAAGATGCAGGCTGACATGTTAGAAAGAGCAAGAAGTCATCGAGACTCACATACCTATATAGCCAAGGACATGGATGAGTTTGAAGATATAATTAAAAATAAGACAGGATTTATAAAGGCAATGTGGTGTAAGGATGAGGCTTGTGAGATGGAGATCAAGGAAAGAACTGGTGCGACTTCTCGTTGTATGCCATTTGAACAGGAACAGATAGATGATAAGTGTGTATGCTGTAAGAAACCTGCACAGGATATGGTTTACTGGGGTAAGGCTTATTAAAATAAATACAGCTTTTAAACTATGTTTAGGATAGGGTATAATTATAAGTATATACAGGGACTAAATAATTGGAGGAGGTAATCATGAAATTTCAGATTCCCGAAAAAGTCAGGCATATAATAGGTAAATTACATGATAATGGCTTTGAAGCTTACGCTGTAGGGGGCTGTGTTCGTGATCTGGTACTTGGTAAGGAACCCGAGGATTGGGATATAACTACCTCCGCTAAGCCCCGTGAGGTGAAGAGGATTTTTAGAAGAACTGTAGATACAGGGATTATTCATGGCACTGTTACAGTTCTTTTAGATAAGGACCAATATGAGGTAACTACCTATCGCCTTGATGGTATATATGAGGATAACCGTCATCCCAAGGAAGTTTCATTTACTAGTAAACTAGAAGAGGATCTACGGAGACGGGACTTTACAATTAATGCAATGGCATATAACCCTGATAAAGGTATTATAGACCTATTTGGGGGAATGGAAGACATAAATAAAGCTATAATCAGGTGTGTTGGTGATCCATCAGAGCGTTTTGAAGAGGATGCCCTAAGGATATTACGGGCGGTTAGGTTTTCTGCCCAGCTAGGATTTAAGATAGAGGAAGATACTAAGACAGCAATAAAGGTAAAGGCAAACTTGTTAAAAAACATAAGTGCCGAAAGAATTAGGATAGAACTAACTAAACTTCTAGTATCTGATAATCCTGACCGACTCAGGACCTTATATGAGCTGGGAATTAGTAAGGTTATACTTCCGGAGCTTGATAAAATGATGGAAACCCCTCAGAAAAACATACATCATGCATATAGCGTAGGAGAACATACAATTAAGGCGGTTAGTGTGGTTGCTGGTAAAAGTAGTGAGAAAAGATGGTCTGATCGTGAACGATGTATATTACGCTGGACAATGTTTCTTCATGATATTGAAAAGCCTAATACAATTACAATGGGCACAGATGGCCAAAATCATTTTTATGGACATCAGGAAAAGGGAGCAAAAACTGCTAAGCAGATTCTTAAGGACTTAAAGTTTGATAATGATACACTAGAGGCAGTGGTACATCTAGTAAGATGGCATGACTACCGTTTTGTCTTATCTCCTAAAGGAATAAGACGGGCAGCATCAAAGATTGGCAAGGAATATATGGACTTATTATTCGAAGTAAACTATGCAGACACCAGTGGAAAAAACCCAAAAAATAATAAGGAAAAGTTCCAACAACTTGAGGAAGCAAAGCGACTTTATAAGCTGATGTTAATAAATAATGAGTGTGTTAGCCTTAAGGAACTTGATATTAGTGGTAAGGACCTGATTGCAGCTGGTTTCAAGCCTGGAAAGAAAATGGGCTTACTATTAAACCACTTACTTGACGCAGTGATTGAAGATCCGACAATTAATAAAAAAGAAATCTTACTTAATATAGCTAAGGACATTAATATATAGTTTTGTATTATAATAGGGAATGTTTTTAATGGGAAAGATATGGATATGTGGTATTAGACATAGCCATATCTTTTTTGTCTTGCAAGATTTTTAATGGGCTATTATTTTTCGTATTTATATCTAATATAAAAAGTATTTGTTTTATTCATGAATTCATTAGACATATCATAATATTAGAAGACGGACATTATAAATTGTTGGGGGTGGAGTGCTGTGGAAGATAGGTGTCAAGAGGTGTTAAAACTATATCCTTTTAAGCTATACAATATCTATAGAGCTAGGGGTGCATACTTATTAGAAACTGATAGTGGCTTAAAGCTATTAAAATGCTTTGAAGGTTCAAGAAACCGCGCTTTGTTTGAACACCAAGTAAAAGAACACCTTTGTATGAGTGGGTATTATAATGTTGATCTGTATGTTAGGACCTTAGAAGATGACATTATTGCTGAGGATCAATCCGGGTGCCGGTATGTTGTTAAAAACTGGTTTTGGGGAGAGGAATGCAACCTAAAGGACTTGTCGCAGATAGAGATGGCATCCGCTAACCTAGCAAAGCTACATAGCNTTTTAAGAGGAGTAGAGTTTGCCAGAGATCAATTAGAATATAATGTGGCTGGTGACCTACAGGAAATTTTTGAAAAGCGTAATAGGGAGTTAAAACGCGTTAGAGGATATATTAGAGATAAAAGACAAAAGAATGAGTTTGAAATATTATTTCTTAACTTTTATGATGAATTTTATGACCAGGGAATTGATGCCACAAAAAGGTTGGCCAATTCATCCTATAAACATGTGATGGATGCTTCTATTAAGCATAGAGCTGTGTGTCATGGTAATTATACATACCATAATATTATCATGCTTAAGAGTAAGAATGAAGCAGTTTCAAAGACATTTATCCCACCTGGTTGGATCAATAGGCAGCCCATATCAGCTGCCGANATATCTTATAATTGCAATAACATAATAGCGACAACTAATTTTGAAAGGTCCCATATTGGAATACAGATTTCTGACCTATATCAATTTATTCGTAAGGTCATGGAGAAAAATGATTGGGATATCCTATATGGGTCCAATATTATAGAGGCATATGACCGTATTAGGCCCATTTCCAAGGAAGAGCTTAACATATTGTATCTTTTACTCCTATATCCTGAAAAGTTTTGGAAGATAACCAACTTTTATTATAATGGAAAGAAGGTTTGGATATCAGGACGTAATATTCAAAAGCTTAATAGTGTTGGTGTGCAGAATCCCAAAAAGGAGGTCTTCTTAAAAAGACTAGAAAGCATCTTATAATTAAATTCAAGAACTCCATGTGGAATAAGACTAAGAGCCATATTGTAGGGATTGCCTAAATAAACTTGCTAGGCTATAATAATAATGATACAAGATAAGCTTATGTATGTAAGCCTGTACGTGATAATATTATGAGGTAATTATGTCGGCAAATACAAAAGAACAAAAGAATAAATTCCGAATACATACCAGGCCAATCTTAAGCCTTTTGATTGGTCTGACTCTTTTTACGGTAATTCTGTTTTTTGCATTGAATGAGGCAGGCGGAGATAGAGGCTCTGGTATAAAAACAGTAAAGAAAGAAAGTCAAGAAGCTAAGGTAGACCAATCTACTTATAAGGAGCCAAGTCATAGGTCAACAGCTATCGTACTCGAGATAGATAAATCAGAAAAGGCCATACGGTTCTATGATATTAATGAATCCAAGGAGATAGTACTAAAATATACTGGAGGAACAAATCTTCTCGATAAGTTTGGTCAGGTTATCTCCATAGGCCAAGTTGAAATCGGATGGATTACTGACATAGGCTATGATGCTAATAATAACAAGCTGAGTCGTTTACAATACTCCGAAAAGGCATGGGAGTATATTAAGGTTAATGATATGGTTATTAACCCAGAAGAGAAGACTATTAATATAGCTAATTCCAAGTACACATATAAAGACCCTATTGTGATGGATATAGATGGCTTCATTACTTTAGAGGACTTGGCTATACAAGATGAATTGACGGTTCGTGGTATAGACGAAACTATATATACTATTTTAGTTACAAAGGGGCATGGAACGGTTAAAATAAAGGATTATGAGGCGTTTCTAGGTGGTAGTATTACAGTGGGTTATGAGGCAGTTATGCAGATAACTGATAATATGTCTATAAGGGTTCGTGAGGGCAATTATAACCTTACTGTGGAAAATGGTGAATATAGTGGTACTAAGAATATTACTGTATACCGTAATGAAGAGACCATAGTATCTATAGGGGATATGGGACCTGAGCCAACAAAATACGGCAAAACAACATTTGAAATAAGCCCCTTCGGTGCAGATTTGTTTATAGATGGAGAGCTTACTACCTATGCCAATCCTATAGAGTTAGCCTATGATGACTACAATATAGAGGTTTCCTTAGGAGGATATTCTACCTATAGTGGAACTTTGAAAGTTGATTATGCAAGTAAAAAAATTCAAATTGTACTTCCTGAGTTGGAAAGCATGGATACCGTAAGTGTAGTAGAGCTAGTCGAGAGAGAAGGACAAACAGACAATATAGAATATAATGATTGGGACAGTGAAGAGCATCATAGTGGGAATGATTCTGAGTATATAGATTCATTTACAGATGATGAAGACTTTGATAATGACCCTATAATAGATAGTGAAAGCCTAATATACATTCAGAACCCTTCTGGTGCATCGGTATATCTTAACGGAAAATTTAAGGGAGAGTCTCCTGGAAGTTTCGGTAAGGTTATAGGGCGTCACGTATTAACATTTATTAAGAAAGGCTATCAAACAAAAAGTTACACAATAGATATAGTGGATGATGGATTAGATACATACATCAATTTACCGGACCTAGTTCCGGAAGGTTAGTAAGAACTTTAATATAATATGATACTTGCTGTCGTCATATGTCTATCGAATTTCAAATCCCTATCTTTTCAAAGCATCTATTTTAAGTTATAATAGATGTAAATTTATGGAAAAGAGAGGGGTTTTTTATGATTAAAGATATTTATAACNATAATATTATAATTTATGCCTTTGCTGTACTTTGCGGANTTGGAGTACTTGTTCGCTTAATATTAGATGTAGTGTACATATACCTAGTAAGGGAGTCTGACAGACTCGGATCTACCAATAATAAGCTCCTAAAGCATATGAGAATGAAGTTTGAGACTTGTTATAAATTGAATATTGGTGTGAATAATGTGGATACATTTGTGGATAAAAGCTTGACTAAGTATAGATTTTGTGGAATTTTATTATCCACATGGGAAAATTTAAGTGGACAAGTTCTATTATTAAACTTTTTAATTGTTCCTATAAGTGCTATATTCGGGCTTGTATTTGAGATAGGACGTGATCATATTTTATTCACAGGTGCTGTTGGTNTTTTAACTGCTGCGGGAATTATTGTTGTGGATAAGATGACTAATTTACCAGTAAAAAAACATATGATACGCTTAAATTTGCTAGATTATTTAGAAAATTTTTGTAAGGTAAGATTGGAGCATGAGTTAAGCCAGCCCGAGAGGCTTGAACAGTACCGTAAGGAGTATCTTCAAGTAGTTGGAGAAAGAGCATCTAATATAAAAAATGATATAGAGACTAAAGAAGAAATAAATCGTAGAAAAGAGTTAAGAAAAAGAAAAGAAGAAGAAAAAAGGCAGAAGGCTCTAAAAAGAGAGATGGAACGAAAGAAGCAAGAGGAGATTAGAATTCAAGAGCAAAAAAGAAGGATAGAAGAGAAAAAGCAGAGGGTAGCAAAGAGACGGGAAGAAAATCTTAAAAGGCTCAAGGAGGAAAATGAAGCTATTATGCTACGTAGGGAGGAGCTTTTAAAGAGGGCTGAAGAAAAAAGATTACATAGAATGAAAGAAAAACAAAAAGTAGAGATTGGTGATGAGAAAATCTCAGATGAGATAGATAGAATAGAGGATAAGAAACTATTATTAGAAGGCTTAAATGAAGTGGCAGCCGAGAAGGAAGAGTCAGTAAGCCCAGTATTAATAGGAAATCATGAACAGAATGTATTATCAGAATTGTCCCCAGAAGAAGAAAAACTTGTGGAGGATGTTCTAAGGGAGTTTTTTGCTTAGCTACAAGCCTAGATATTTAATAATAATTAATGAATATTTGATTAATAATACTAGATAAGCGAATTATTTGGGATTGATTATTAAGGTACTGTTTGTTATTATATAGAAAAATACAAGGAGAGAAAATGTATGGCAAATAAGGTAAGGTTTGATTATTCTGCTTGCAGCAAGTTTATTCGACCAATTGAGGTTGATATGATGAAAATGACTGTATGTGCAGCTAAGGAACAGCTTGTTAATGGTACTGGAGAGGGTTCTG
>JGI24708J26588_10002027_pt1 | contig 15612 bp, 8 predicted proteins | sample BioPla1DNA2_FD_26588 | JGI IMG/M metagenome (IMG submission 26588) | reverse complement strand
CCTACGGATGAACCACCTACGGATGAACCGCCTACGGATGAACCACCTACGGATGAACCGCCTACGGATGAACCGCCTACGGATGAACCACCTACGGATGAACCGCCTACGGATGAACCACCTACGGAAGAACCACCTTGTACTACGATCGAAGGATGATCCTAATAATCCATAATCCAAAGAATCAAAATCCGTAAACACGATATAAGGTGGGGGAATAAATCCCTCACTTTATATTGATTTTGATAACTTAATATAATTGATTGAGGAGTTAGTAACAATGGCAATAATAGATAGCGTTGAACGATTAACAAAATCAGATACGATAAGTTATATAGACAACAAAACACCTATCGATAAAGAATTATACCAAATGTCTAGTAGAAATATGGCATTTTATATGAGAGTATTAATTACATATTATAACATCCCGAAGATTCGCATGTTAATATAGATGGTGATAAATTATATATACGAGTGTATTTAGATCCTAATAAAGTTTCACCAGAATACGAGATAATTTATGATAAATTTCCAGATGGTTATGAAGATGTTGGAACAATTGTTAAAAATACTACAACGATAACTTCTGGGGAAATTATAAAAAATTAGATTATCATAACAAAGGTAGATGTATCTAATGAAAACGTTAGTAGACTGGATTGAAAGCTCAAAATGTAAGAAATCTTAGATTCGGTATTTTTGTTAGAGAACATTTTAAAGGTATGAGAGATACCGATAAATATGAATTTAATCTTAGTATAAGTGGAAAACAATATAAAGTAAAAAATATCCGTATAGAACGTATTGAGCCAAAAGTTAAAAATTTTTACGACTATATTATGAAATTCACAACTATATTACAGAAACAATTTAATAAACAGAGGGAACTATCTCCCTCTGTTTATATCGTAGTTTTTACTTAGAATCGACATTTCTATATATTATGAAACTATAAAATAAGGAGTGACATATGAGCTCAGCAGATATAAATAACTTACTTTACGTCACAAAAGAGTATGAAAATAAAGTCCGGTCTAAAGTTACAGAACTTAAATCGGATGAAACTGTTTCAGATTTAACATCGTCTATAAATCAACAATTGGACGATATTATTGAAGAAATAAACAATAATTTAGACTCTATTGATGAAAAAGTCGGGTTAGCTTCACAACTTGTTGCAAACACCCACAATCATATCGAGGGGTATACAATAAATAATTTGTTGGAATTACCGGAGCAAGGAGAACTGTCTCATTTCGCTCTACGAGGAGAAATCCTCGATGATTTCAACCATAATAATTACGATTTTAGACCTGTTTTCAATGGTGTAAGATTAAACAAATTACATCCCACATCACCAAACGGTTTAAAGTTTTCCACTGATATGAGATTTGATAGTAATAAATATCTTAAAATTGTTGATTATGATTTGTTGTTTACAGAGTATTCTGGGGAACAACGCGAGAGTCTGATCCAACATGATTTTGTAAAAATAAGATTTTTTATTATCAGAACTACCGGTGATAATATTACGGTAAAATATATTGTAAAAAGTTCTAACACAATGGAAAAAACCGTATATGAAGGTATTCCTAATATACTGGGTGGGAAGGTCAACGTTTATACAAACTATGATGCAAGGATTAAATTTGAGTTTAAAGTACAGAATGGTCGATTATATTCTGTAATGAAATATTCGAATCGTTTGGATAAAAACTATGATACTGGTACAACTGTAGATACAAAATATTACACACGAGATGTTGAAGTTGAAAAAATGTTTTCGGACAACAGTTCTATGTTTACAGATCTGACACAAGATTTATCTTTGCAAGGAAAATCTGTAGATGGTCCCAATGATCCTAAACGAAACATTACTTACAAAACCATAAAACCGGTATTATTAGATAACTCTGATGAACGAGAAATACGTGTTCAGATAACATGTATAGATAGATCTCTCGTTAGTGAAGATCCAGACGCTTTTACATATGATTATTCTGAGGACAATGCTTCTACACTTTTAAATACAAATGATTACACAAGTTCAACTCGTGTATATGTAAGTATGCTTAACAAATCTTTAAAAGATTATTATGGTTTTGAAAAAGCTTTTACTGAAATTGGTGACGATTATAATTTAAAATTTAAAAAAGCACCAATATATGCTCTACCACCAGGTGAATACACAAACGACGACGTTATAACGTTTGCAACAGAGGCATTAAATAGACACAATGTTTCTCTCAACCAAATGATAAAAATCGATGGTGGTACCGGTGCGTCAACAGATATAAATAAACACGCTTTAGAGAACTATAATTTTGGTAATCTATACAGATCTCCATCAGATATGTTAATTCCTATGAATTGGGAAGTTCCTCAGAATGTAACAAAACATGATTCGTCATTTATGAATTATAACTGTTCTATACTGTCGGGTTCTAACGAAAGTGGTGTATTTATTCAATATCCTAACAGAATTCATAAAAACACATACGTGCCGAGTTATACTATTGGTTTTGATAAAGATGAAGACGATATACTTATTCCCCCATCTATGGATTTAATTTTCGCAAAACATGGAACCGAAACAGCTATAGTAAACACTAAAAAATACACTATAAAAGTATTAAACGACGGTGTAACGTTTGTTAAACCTACATCAAACGCTGCGGCCTATATTAGTACAAACTGTGTCAATGCTAATTTGTTGTGGTCAAAATCAAACGGAATATATACAGTATTACGTTTTTCAAATGGTAGTTCTTACAGATTTAATCATAAAGATTTTGAAACATATTTCACCAGAATAGATAACATAAACTATTTATTTATTCCAGCAACTTGTATATTAGATAACATATTTGACAATACTGTTTCTGGGGTTGGTGATTTACGAAATGTTGTGTATGACGAAGATAATCTTGGGTCAGCGTATTATATGTTTTCAACGAATATAATTTATTATAATTATAAAAACGATACATATAATAGATTAACATCGACTGGGGTTTGGCATTTTGATACGATCGTTAGATTAACCGTAAACGAAAAAACTAATTATTACGTTTATTGTAATACTGAAACCACCAATGGTAATAAATCTATCTTCAAATGTGTTGGAAGTGAATTAACTAAAGTATTTACATCGTTACATTATATTGAACAGATTGAAATTATAGACGATGTATTCTTTTTTGTACCAAGAACATCAAATGGTCAAAATATATCATTGATGAAAGGTATTATTACCGAAGGTTCTGAATTAGGATCTATAACAGAAGAATTTTTAATGCGTGATACAACTAAACCTGGATCGGTAGCTAGTGCTACGATTAACGTAAAAACGTTTTTAGTAACAGATAACGTCGCGTTGGTAATTGATATAAATGAAACTATTTATAAATACGAAAAATCTACTGGTAAATTTGAATTAGTTCGTTATCAAGCACCTGTACAAAAATTCTTTAAACATGGTGATAAGATTTATGGATATACCGAAGATTACAAGATGGATGATGGTATTAAGCGATACGTTTTAGCTGAATACAAATATCGATCTGATGATTTCTTGGAAATACCTACAGATATCGATAGAACATTCTATCAATCTTCAGCACCTGTAACATCTTGTGGTATAAAAAACGTAACACTTACTTATAAATATCCTATATTAAATATAGTAAGTCCATTAACACGTAAGAACGAATGGTTTATACTTTTATCACGAAACAATAGTGAAAAAAACACATATCCATTAAATACAAATACCTGGAAATATACCAATCCTAATATTGACAACATAGCGTATCCTATGTTTGTAACAAAATTGCCAAATGGTGGTTATGTAAAATATGGTGTCGGTATTCGTTCCAATAATAAATATTTTATCGGTTTTGAATATATTAAACGTTCGATAACTCAGCAAACAGGTAAACAGACACACCAAATGAATATTCCAATTCAATTGTTTATTCTACAAGAATTTGATAAAACTGATCTTGGTGCTCTCGATATATTAGCACAAATGTTCAATGAAGCTAGTTTATCTGGAAACGATAGTATAAGTAAACGAAGCAAGTTTGTTTATGGATATATGTCTGACACATGGGTACTGATGACGTATCCGAAAAAAGACGGAACGAATTATAGACTTGGTACCGACTTTTTCAAAATGGTAGATGATGATCTTGTGTATAATGATAGCAACAATGACCATTTAGACCTGTGGATAATGGATGATGGTTCTAAATTTTATGAAAGACCAAATAATGTAACAAGTATAACTAATCAGAACGGTAGTAAATCTTTATCAATTAGTCGAAGATTGTATTATGCTGATCCGGATACTGGAATAAATGTTAGTCTAGATAATCCTATTATTTTGAATGAAGTGTATGGTTATTTTACAAAAGTGTTTGAAACTCAAGGTAGACGATTTTACACAGATGGTAAAACTATTTGGGAAATAGACAACAACCTCCAAGTTACTGAACGTAAAACAGGATTAGATATTATAGATATTGAACCCTTTATGGATAAAATCTATATGGTTGACAAATATAGAAACGTCATTCAAACGAACGCTTTGTTTGAAGAAATGACAACCGTATTAACGCTAGAAAACGATAANTATCAAGGATTTACAAAACGTTTCAATAAATCAACGAATCAAAACGAAATGTTCTTATTCTGTAATAGCGATACGGTTTTAGGATATATGGTAACTGGAGGAGGTATTCAACCTATAACTACCACAGATTCGTTTGTAGCCCAACGTGGACTGAATCAACAACAGATATTTGTTGAAGACAATGATATTTACATAGTATACGGTTCTGATATCGTTAATCCTCGTAGTACAGAATTCATTACAAGAATCAAATCACAAATTACAACAAACGGTGTTGGTAATAGTGATCCTCAAATATTCGATAATTCGGCGTTAATAAAAATAGGACCCAATATCGGAAAACTAGAAATAATCAAAAACATTATTCCTGCTGTCGGTATCTATGAAATTGGAGCTGTTCCAAATGGTACTAAAGCTAATTTGAGTATATATGAAAACGGTGTTAAAAAATATCTAACTAGTATAGGTCTTAAAGAACAAGATTCTAGAAAGGTTTATGTTGGAAACACACATTCTATAACCAAATTGAGTAATAATGCTATATTTAATAACCCAACAGATTTTTGTTATGATTATGAATACCATCCTTACCTTGGAGAACACAATATAAACAGAACAGAACACGATATGTCGTTTATTAGGTTAGAAAATCAATATTTCTTACCAAAAGTGATTAAAGGTGATGTATTGTTCTCAGACGCTCCAATGAAAAACGATTTGTTATTACCAGAATATGATTACAAATATCAATACGATCCGATTTTATATCTTGGTGAATCGGTCGATACGGTTGTAGATGGTGGTGTCGGTAAAAGTTCTATGAATAATCTGATATTTACACAAATTCGTGAATTTAAAAATTTTGTAGTTGGGGTGAATAGTAATAACTCACGATCGCAAAAACATATGATTTACGGATATTATTCAAAGAATATAACAGATTCATTCAGACGAATAAATACCATCGATAGTGTTACTCTAACGGAAGCTGAGCTTAATGCTATATACGGTACAACTTTTTATCCTATGGTAGATAGTGATGATACATTCTGTCTACAACACTTAACAACAAACACGAAGGCTATATCGGCATATATAAGTAAACTCGATGATAATATTCTTGGAATATCTTCACATGTTACAAATCCTATCAACTTAACCGATTCTAACCTTATAGTTGGTACAAAACCTTCTGCTGCTACAGATTTTGAATTTATCAATTATTATACCGGTTCAGATTCAATATCGTTACCTGTTGGAAACAGATATTTTCAAGACACCATTAAATATAATATACCTGGATATGATAGTACATATTGGAGAATATACAATGGACCACACGTTTATAAAAATATCGTAAACTATAGAACTAGTGGACCTAAACAGGTGTTTGAAAAAACATATTCTGGTGTTAAGATAAACACAATAGAACCTGCTGATCCAATATATACTTGGGATGAATTTGAACTATTTGTTCCAAATTATAAAACGAATTCTGTTGAAAAACGAAGGATTTTAACTGATAGTGAAGGTCGTATGTATGATATTACTAACTATGTGTCGTTAACGGAAATAACATCGAACAGTCAACTATCGTCTTATAGAATAGCTAACGATCCGAACTGTACAGATTCTAGTATATTAGCTAGTGTCACAGCCACTAATTCTGGAGCATCAATTATTCAAGATCCGGTTGCATTTTATCAATTGTATAGATCTCAGGGTGATGGAGATTATTCTTATAACGAAACTCCGACACAAATAATGACACCGTATTTTAAACCTATGAATATTTCGTTTTATATAGATACGAACGGTGTATTACGTATAACCAACTCTACAGAACGCATAAATGAGATTAGAACAAAATTTGTAGCTGAGATAAAAAAATTAGGTGTTCCGGATGCAATAGCTAACTCTATACACAATTATAGATTAACAGATATTTTCTTAAATACTGACCCAACAAATAATAGTTTTGGTCATATCAGAATCGTTGATAATATTGGTGAGTATGATACGTTTGTAGATTATTGGAACGCCAATGCTTTTGTTTTATTATACAATAGACCTTCAGATACAATAAATGTAAATGGTGCAACCAACGTTTCTAATCTTGGAAATCTTAATTCTCCTAGTTTACATGTGTTTGAAATAACTAGAAACAATATGTCTTCTACATTATCTGGAAACACAATTAAAGCTTACAAATATATACACACGATAGAAGATAAAGAAGTTGTATTCACGTCCGAAGTAGTCAGTGATAAAACAAAACACATGAATGTTAATAGACTTAGTAACGTTGGTGTAAGTAAACTTGGTGATAACGTATACATCATTAACGCATTTGGCGACACTTATATTAACGGTGTGTTTAAGTTTGACGATTATGTTTTAAAAGATGTTCAATCTGGAAGTTTCTTATTAGAGAACGAATTAGTCAAATATGATAATATCGTTGACACTTGGAATGCTGTATTTAAATATACAATCGAATATGAGGGCGAAGAATATACATATGGGCCGTTTCATATTCCGAAAGCAAATTTCCAAGCTAGCAAGATGGCAGAAGTTATGTTTGATGATATTTCCTATCGCGGTTATAAAACCAATAAGAATTTAACATCAACTATTGTTGAATCGGCGTCCAATGAGACATCAGACTCAATGCGACCAAACAATTTATTACACGCTGGAACAAGATATTATAAAACAAAAACTGGATCAAATTTAAACGATCCTAAAGAAATTATTAATAAATCTTTGAAATTTGGAACACGTAAGAGTGGAAAGGTTAGACAAACATTATTTAATGGTACATCGTTGGCAAATTATGATAAGAAACTTATTCATAAAATACCGGCGAAATTTACCAAACCTTTTAAGATTATAGCGTTTGAAATTCAATTTATTAATAGTTAATTTAATAGTGGGTGTGCTTTATTGCACACCCACTTATTTTGTATTTATGTAATATTAATTTAGAAGAAAATCTTAATCCAAAGAAATCTGGAGAACTTATATCTAAGATAAAAGAAGATATTCAGGAATAATATAAAGGAGAGGAATCTATCCTCTCCTTTATTTTTTTTAAATTTTAAACATGTGTTTTGTCATAGTTTCAGGAATAACATAAGTTTTAACAGCGTCCATACCTAATATAGATACCATTAAACATGATTCCGTTTTCAAGAATCTATTATATAATCCCTCGTCTATGTTTGCTTCGCTTGTAATAAATCCTCGCGAAACCTTTTCAAACTCATATATTTTGACTTCTTTGGAGTCTAGATTGATCAAATATACGATGTTATCTGTGGATAATACACAAACCCAACCATTATATATCGCTATATCTTTTATAAACTCACGATTTGGTTGAGTGGCGTATCCCATAGGTCTACAAACATAATAAATCGTATTATTTAAATAATCATAAATTGTTGTAGCATGTATAAAACTTCTCACAGATGTAGCGTCTGTTGTATTTTTAAAATACGAAATAGCTTCATCTATAGTATCTAAACATACGATTTTACAACCATTAACATCTAATGTTCCACCCGTAGTACCATATTGTGTTTTGTTAGCATCATTAAATAAATCATCATTGTTATCAAATGTTATTGTTGGAACGTTTCCAACCATTTCATAATAATAAGATGTGTTGTCCAACGTGCTAGCATATAGTGTAGGATATTCTTTACCGATTAAATGGAACCTCATATCTTTTATATCAAGATATTGTTCATTTCTAACAGTATCACCATTCAATTTAGTAACAACTTGCGTTTGCGACGCGATCATTCTTGGATTACTTTCTTGTCGTTTAACTAGTTGGAGTTCTTTAGAGTTATGATCGAATATCATCAAATCGTTTTGTTTAGTAGAAGTTGGTGTGTCTAAACGGTTTATGTAAATAGACTTAATAAACGTTCTATCGACATCGAACTGTTTAAACGCGCTCTGATTTGTTGTATTATACGATTGATATTCTGGTGTACTGTCGGTTATATTAATAAAATCGAATATACTATTAAACGGATAGATGTTTCCATTATGATACACATTGTGGTTGTGTGCTACCATATTATCACTATTTGGACCAAAATTTGTATGGTTTGTTACAGGTGTTAGTTTAGTTTTCTTATTAGAGAAACCTATTTCAGGAGCACCAATATTTTGATTCATATAATTTAACGTTGGTGTTATGTTATTGAAAACAGGGATATTTAACGATAATGTGTTAATGTACCTATTATACAACGCTAAAGCACTAACGTCATGATTCGGAAGTTTTGTAATATCTCCGCCAGCAAATACCGCAGCAAAACCGGGATCTGTCAATTTATTTTGTTCAACCCATCTATAAAAATAACCATACCCCAAATGTTCTGTATTAGAAATAGTATATCCAAACCTGTCTACAAGTATAGGTTCTTTTAATCTGTAGTTTGGTAAAATACTTTCTTTATAAGATGTCTTACCACCATGTCGATTGACCATAGTGTCGTCTACTATTTTATCAGAACCTAATATACTAAAANTGTGCCGTTGATCAAGATAATCATTATAATANACTGGATATGGATACTTTGCTTTAGTATACGTCATATCTCCAAGATTTTTATAATCTCTTAAAGGATCCGTATTAAAATAAGTTAATTCGTTTTGACTAATAAATTTATACGGTGATTCGTTTATAGACTTACCATGGTATATTTCCGACGAACCACTTAACATATTATTACGTATAGTAATGAGTGTTCCATAGTCAGCGTATTCATCGAAATATTGTAATTGACTATTCATATTATTAATAATTCGTATATATCGATTATTAATAACGCTCAAACTACTCGGTTCTAATTCAAAATTATACAATATTTGTACTCGGTTAAAGTTTTTGTCAGCAGGATCTTCAGAAATCAGATCATCCTCATAATTCACAGCAAATTCATCATAATTTTTACTTGACCGAACACTATATTTATAATTATATTTTAAATATTCGTTCAGTTTTGTCAAACCATAAAAACGACTTGCAAAGTTATTATTTAATAGTGTGTAATTATTGAATGTATCTGAGTGACTAAAAATATCGTTTACTAGAACCCTACTCTTATCTTCACTACGAACACTTTCTAACGTATACTGTTGTCGCCCCGTAATACTATTGATTGGTATATTTGTTTTGATTTTGATATACATATCTTTGTGAATCGTAGAAACATTATCGACCAGTCCTTTTATAAATAATTCAAAATCAGCTGGAAATATATCTTCTGTAGTATATCTATTTAAGGAACGATCTTTTTTCATAACAATATCAAGGTTTCCATAATAGTCGTCGGCGTACTTTGGAATAAGACATAGATCTTTTCCAACTCTACCAAATTCCAACCAAAGCATCCTGTCCCCAGTATAAACAAAGATTTCGAATATCATACTGTTATTTATAACAGTAGCATTCATATTGCTTTTTTTACTAAGAACAAATGCATTTTTAAACACAGTCATAAAACGATCATCTGTTATCTTTCCACCGTACCAATGTATACCGAAATCATTAGGAATAGAATCTATACCACTTAAATATCTACTAAACCCTTTCTTAGTTTCCCAATCAGGAATCTGTCCACCGTCGAAATGTCCACCATAATTGAAAAAGTCAATGTCTATTGTTTCAACGTTTGATGAAATATAATCATCAAAATGCATCAACATTTCATTAAGTTTTCGATCTAGTTTATCATCTAACATTGTGCCGTATGTCAACATTATCGTTTTTAATTGAACCAGTTTATCTCGAATTTTCTTTAATGTTGGTATAATCCTAGCTCGCGTTAATGTAACTTTAACAAATGTAGTATCTAATAATTTTATAAGACCATAATAATGATCGACTAAGGAGTTTATCTCATTGGTAACATTAACTCTACTAGCTAGTTTTGTCATAGGAGCTCTATAATATTCGCCTTTTATTCTATCATTTAATGACATAACAATTACTCCTTTTTATATAAATTCATAAAAATATATAGCTAATATATTTAATTGTCAGAGTTTATAAATCTTGAGACAAAAACATGAAAATATAACATTCTGGAGCTTTCATAATGAAAATTATAGATACTATAAATAATAAAGTTGGTTTAGGTTCAGAATCATATCTAGACACCGTTGGGATAGTTTTTAAGACACAAAAAATGTTGGACGATAGACCTTTATTAGGTCTTATTATTCCAAAGTTTATGTTAGGATATGATTATAAAGAAGGTGACCAACCAAAAGAAGAGAGTATAAAGATAACAAAAAAGAAATGTTTAAACGATGATAAAGATTCATTATTCGACAATTCATTAATGATTAAAAATTATATACTGGTTAGACCTTTATTGAATCAAAACCAATCATTACCTATATATACACAGGGCGATAAGGTAATTGTTAAAATAATCGACAATGATATCAAAACGTTGGCGTTTTACCCATATAGTATTAATAGATTGGGTCAACGTGGTGAAGATAAATTATTTATGAGTGTTCCGGCGTCCGGTAAAGAAAACACAGACGTTACAGAATCTAATTCTTATTTTTTAAAAATAGATTCTATAGAAAAACTTACTGTATTACATACGACAAAAGAAAACGGTGAAACAGCAGCATTAACATTGGCTTTAAATGCTGGAGACGGTGTAATTACAATAACTGATAATGAAGAACGTTCTTGGACGATGGATACAAAAAATGATTCTATAACTAGTGTCACATCAGGGACAACAATTGAACAGATTGGAAACACTATAAACTATGACGCAACAATTCATAATATTAGAGCAAAATCTGAAATCAATATTGAGACAAAATTATTAAATATTGATGCGAATACTATTAACTCGAAAGGGAAAGATGTTAACACGGATTATAAAAGATATAAGCAGCAGACAATGAATGGTGAATGGAAAATAAATAGTGTTAAATGGGATGGAATGTCATTCAGTTCAAAATATATGACTTATCACAATGATACACCATTAATAGGTTTAAATGGTCAAGTTGTGTTTCCAAACTTTGTTATTGGGGCTATTCCTAATATCAATGTACCGGTACCTCCAACAAGTGGTAGTTCTGGTCCACCTGGAGCTATGGTATTTAGATCTGATCCAGCAGCCGTTCCTTTAGTTAAATTCCCTGTACTTATGGGTATATTAGCTGGTATGGCAGCATCTATAGACGCAAAATCTGGCGCTCCATCTGCAACATCGGCAATGGTTGCAGCTATGGGTCCACAATTACCAGCTATTAAAACAATGTCATCATAAAGGAGAAACTTATGAGATCATCAGATATTTATTCGAATCCAAGCAGTTTCTCTAAAACTGTTATGGAACAGTATTACAATTCGAACGATATCGAACAATGTTCCGAACGATATCAATACGTTAACAAAAATATGAAACATTATGAAACCACAGATATGGGTCTAGTGATGTCAGATAATATATTACTGACAAAATATTACAATTCAATAAAAGACAACTGTACAAATCTTATGTTTACAAAAGAAGATAATATAAAATATAGATATAGACCTGAGGCGCTATCGGTTGATCAATTTGGTACACCCAATCTATGGTATCTTATATTAAAACTAAACGGTTGTGAAGATTTTAGTGAATTTTGTGATTTTGATTATGTATTATTACCAGATCTTCAGGTGGTTAATGATTGTTTATCGAATGAAGAGTTTATCATGCGTAAACAAATCGAAAACGGAGATATTTAAAAAACAACAGAGACCCTCTTCTTTGGGGGGTCTCTTATATTAAAAAATAAACAAATCATATTTATATATTTTTTCATCAGAAGGAGAATAGTATTATATGAAAACGTATCAGATAATATTGCAAGAACTCTTAAAACAACCTGGTGGAAAATCAGTCAACGATAGTCAAATACAACTACAATGTCCGATATGTAAACACAAAGACAACAAATTGTATGTTGGAGTAATAAGGAGATTGTTACCGAAAGAAAGGTTAGGATACGATTGTAAACATTGTGGATTTACGGGCGGTGTTTCTAAGAAATTTTTACAAAAATTTAATATAAATCTCTCAAAAGAAGTATTAGAATCGTTAAAATTCGAAAAGAAACAGTTTACAAAAATTATAAATCCTGTTACAAAAATGACAAAAATGGATTATAAGATTCCTAATATAGTTCTTCCAGAAGATGAATTTAAACTGAGATACCTATCAATGCGATTCAAAAGACCATTGAATAAATCGGATATTCAGACTTATAAAATTGTATTAAATGTAAAAGAATTTTATAAATATAATAATATAAATATAGACGAATTACTTGGATATGATAAAGAAAAGATCCGAAAACAAAAATTCATGATAGAAGAATATTCTAAGAATTTCGTCGGCATGTTAACTGTTGATAATAATAAGATTAACTTAAGAAATATAAACTCTCAACGTTTTGATCAGAGATATATGATTCATGTAATTAATCCAAATTTATCAAACCCTTATCTATATATTCCAGATATTCCAGTAGATTTATTATCAAAACAACCATCTATAAATATGGCTGAAGGAGTATATGATATAATCGGAGCAAAAGAATTATATTTCTTAGACGATGATGATTATTCAAATATATTTGCGGCGGTTGGTTCTAGACCATCGTATATAAGAGCTTTACAACAAATATTAAAAATGACTGGGTTTTTAAATGCTGATGTAAAATTATTCGTTGATTATGATGGTGAAGATTATGGGATAGGTTTTTATAGAGATATGTTTAAACCATATAGAAATCTTTTTCCAAATATATACGTTAATTATAACGTCGCAATAGATGAAGATGGTAAACCGTGTAAGGATTTTGGTAATTTATCAAAACCGGTTAAACTAAAACGATATAGGATATAAAGGAGGTAAAGGTAAGTGATATGTATTTTTCTTTTTCAAGAACANTTGATAAATGAGTTACGCAAAAACCTGTAATAACGTCTAAAAAGAAAAAATCTCGTAAAGTAGAATTCACAGGAAAAGAATTAGGGTGGTGGAATTGGGTAGAAAAGTAACATTTACTTTAAATCCACCAGAAATAGTAAAGGATTTAGATATTAATTTAAAAGTAATGACGAATCCGTCTGACTCAACAACAACGATAAAAATAACAGAAATTAATTAGGAGGTGTCGTATGGGATTATTGGATTACAGCGAAGACAACAAAATTAATGTTATAATGGAACAACTTATAACAGAGATCAGAAAACAAATCAAGGATGATGATATCGATGAATTAATCGAACATGCCGATATCAATGGTATTAAGTTTGAATGGGTCGACGTCAAACTTAAACAACTTGAAAACAACGATCTTAGTGTAAAAATTACTCTGAGACCAACGAGTAAAGCACAANATGATAAATTCTTTTTGAATTCAACCATAAAAGTCGATAGAGTCGAAGAATATGCTGAAAAATTTAACGTTGATAAAAGTATAGCTGGTTCGGAAGATTAATATAAAAGGGTGGATTTTCCACCCTTTTATTTTTTTTATATTATCATAATAACATTTATATGATTATATATTATTTAATAGATGTAGTATAACGTGATATTTTCATGCATTTTCTGGTGAAAATGAGGGTGGATAAATGTCACACAGAATCAACGGAGGTTATATTTATGACTCAGAAAAACCAAAAACAAGGTTTTAAGAAAGAACCCAAAACGGTGGGTTCACCTAAGAAAACTAATCCAAAATTCTCTAAAAGAGATATTAAGATTAGTTTCGACAAACACGAAGGTACCAAATTGGAAAACCGCAAATACGGAAACGCAGACATTGCGTTATTTAAACGTATTACGTTTTCCTATGTGATTCCTGCCGAAGGTGCTCTTGAGATGAAAGACCTTACAGATCTGCAGAAAAAGTCTGCCGATTACTGTATAAGAATGTTTCAAGAACACAATCTGTGTAAGGATACGGAAATTCGATATGCGAATATCTCGTATTATAATCAACAACGGTTTCAAGAAAGACCTAGAAAGAAACCATATAGTGTGAGTTTAATCGATATGTTTATACCGATGACGACTCATATAAATGCGATCGCAAGCAAAATCCGAAGAGATTTTTCGAGTTCACAAGAAGTAATCGACTTCAAACACTCATTAAATCTACAAGATGATAAAGTTCGTTGTGAAGCAGCTGTGGTAAACAATGCGTTGATTACGACCAATACAAATCTACCATTAGATAACGCAGAAAACGAATACATTTTTGTAAAAGGATTGGTAGCTGAGGCTGAGCAGGTCTTTAAATCAAAATATAAAACCATAGTTCGCAACCAAATTCGTGGTGGAATTTATATGAATAAAACCACGGACATCGATCCTTCTGAATTAGTTAGTTTTAACAGACAATGTATGTCACTTGTTAAAACCAGTGTTTTCGAAACAGGATCTGATAGAGAAGAAGGAATTCATCAATATTATTTACCTTTCGGAAATTATTTTAAAATCATCACGTATTATGTCGATGAATTGTACGATGATGGTTCATCTTTAGTAAAACGATGTGTGAGAACATTTAATTTGAATAAAATGCGTTTATTCAAAGAATCTATTCTTACAGGTGTAACGATTAAAACGTCTGATACAACGATGACTGTTAAAGATTTTACAGAAATTTTTAAAGATCCAAACGGTCAATTGATAATATCGGATCGTGATGAATTGGTTCACCAAAGGTTTGTCGAAGATATAAACTCATTCCAAACGTACATTTATGGACTAATGCAACTTGTTGATATTGAAGATGACGGTGACGATATTGTAGAAGATGATCAAGATTTTGATAATTGTGAGCGTTGTGGTCAGTCAATAGACGAGTGTGTTTGTGATGAACAAATAGAAGACGATGAAGAAACAGATAC
>JGI24708J26588_10002025_pt1 | contig 15615 bp, 11 predicted proteins | sample BioPla1DNA2_FD_26588 | JGI IMG/M metagenome (IMG submission 26588) | reverse complement strand
CCTCACCACCCAATAAATCCAAACAAAAAAGGCAACCGACTTCCATCAGTTACCTTTTTCGTCTTTTTATTACCTTTTTTCACTCTACTCAACAGCTACTGTTTCAGCTTCAGCTTCTTCTGCCTCCGCTTCTATAGCCGCTATTTCGTACTTCTCGAGGATAATCCTTTGGATTCTTTCTCTCGTATCCGAATTGATCGGATGAGCAATATCCCTATACTCTCCATCCCCGGCTTTCCGGCTGGGCATTGCGATGAATAAGCCCTTGTCACCTTCAATTACTTTGATATCATGAACAACGAATTCATTATCAATTGTAATTGATACAACAGCTTTCATCTTCCCATCCTTACTCACCTTACGTACTCGAACGTCGGTAATTTGCATGGCTTAGTCCCCCTTCTGTCATAGTTATCGTTAGTTATCAAGAAAAAGTATGTTAACTGCGGTTAATCCAACTTTTCCAAGTTACTAAGTTATGTAGTTCAACTAGTTAACCCACATATTACATAGAATAAGACCATTATATCATATAAAAGCAAAAATGTGAATAATTTTTACAAATTAATTACCATTCTTTGCATATTCCATGTCAAAAATAATATTATTTGCATGTTTTTTGGCTTGTTTTCTACTTTTATTATAAATATTATTATGAACTTGCATTCTTACCCCAATTATGAATATATTAATATACCGAATACCTATTTCTAAAATAGGGAATTTCTAGTGTTTCTCTATTGAATTTTAAGTTATAATGTTTATAATAGCAATAGATGACAAGAGAAAAATCAATTTACAACTAGTATTAGTAAGTAAAACAATAAAATAATGAATAGGAAGTGTTATATGTACAAAATAGATTATCAAAAACCATGTCGAATTCACTTTGTAGGAATCGGNGGTATCAGCATGAGCGGCTTCGCCGAATATTTACATAACTTAGGCTTTAAGGTCAGTGGTTCTGACAGCCAAAAAAGTAAAATAACCGAGCATCTTCGTAGCATAGGAGTAGAAGTATTCTATGGTCAAAGAAGAGCTAACATTACCCCAGATATTGAAGTGGTTATATATACAGCTGCCATAAAGGATGACAATGAAGAATTTATGGCTGTAAATGATATGGCTATTCCCTCTCTTAATAGGGCTCAGCTGATTGGGCAACTTATGAATAATTATAACGATGCCATTGCCGTATCTGGTACCCACGGAAAAACCACTGTTACTTCTATGATATCAAAGATATTTATCGACGGAAATCTTGACCCTACTATCTCAGTAGGTGCAATTCTTGATGCCATAGGCGGCAATATGCGTATGGGTAAATCCAATCACTTTATTACTGAAGCCTGTGAATACATGAATTCATTTTTAGAATTCAACCCCAACAAGGCAGTTATCTTAAATATTGATGAAGATCATATGGACTTCTTTAAGGACTTGGATGATATCCGCAACTCCTTCTATCTATTTGCAAAACGAATCCCTAAGGATGGGCAACTTTATATTAATGGTGAGATTCCTAATTATAAAGAAATCACAAAGGATCTAGACTGTGAAGTTCTTACTTATGGCATTATAGATCCTGCTTATAGGACTAGTGACCTTTCTTATGATATTGCAGCTGATAATATTACTAGTGGTAACATGACAGGTCACAGCTTTGATCTATATTATAAGGGCAAGTATATTGACCGTATTAATCTAAATGTTAATGGAATCCACAATATCTCAAATTCTCTGCCTGCAATAGGTATTGGTCTAGAGGAAGGGGTTCCTATTGATACAATCAAGGAATCTATGATTAATTTCAAAGGAGCAGACCGACGTTTTCAGTATAAGGGATCAATCGGAGGAGTAAAGATTGTAGATGATTATGCTCATCATCCTACAGAGATTACTGCCACCCTTTCATCTTCCAGATCCTATACTGACAAAACCCTATGGTGCGTATTCCAACCACATACCTACAGTAGAACCAAACGTCATCTTAAAGAATTTGCAAAAGCTCTATCCCTTGCTGACAAAATTGTATTGGCAGATATATATGCTTCACGGGAAAAGGATCCCGGTGATGTATCTTCCTTAGATTTATTAAGAGAATTGGAGGCTTTAGGTAAGGAAGTCCATTATTTTCCTAGCTTCGATGAAATTGAGAACTTTTTACTAGAAAATTGTATTAACGGTGACCTGTTGATAACTATGGGAGCCGGAGATATTGTAAAAGTGGGGGAATCCCTACTCGGAATATAGTTATCCACATTATCCACAGTATTATCAACACTTTATGTTAACTAATGCTGTGGATATTCTTTTTTCCAGATTTATTCTACAATAATAGGCTCTGTCCTCAAAAAACTCCACATTTCTTAATGTTTTAATCCCATTTTACATAATTTTACACCACTTGTCAAGATGTTTATCCACATTATCAACATATCAACAGGGATTAAATCACCTTTATATGCGGATAAACATGCTATTTCATTCCCAAATAAACTATGTTATACTAATCACGATAAATTAACTGACCAATGACTTCAAGAAAGGGGATGGGTGAGAATTGAATAAAATATCATTATGTGCCAAAGGAATTTCAGACGTAACCATCGTCCCAAATGCCTTTATTGACTTTTTTATGCCATCAGCTAACGGGGCATATGTAAAAGTATACCTATATCTGTTACGCTGTTTTGGCACTAACCAACTTGACATTTCAATTTCCTCTATAGCTGACCACTTGGATAATACTGAAAAAGATATCATCCGTGCCATGAACTATTGGGAGAAACACAATTTACTTAAGATAGAGAGAAACTCTTCAAAAGAAATCACTGCAATTTATTTAATTGGATTTTCTGATGAAGAAGCTGATTCAGTTGAAATAAACTCAAATGATAATATTACATCTATAACTGAGGATTCTGATTCTGCTATTAGTGAAGTTGCTGTAAGCATACATACTGAAACAGAACCTGTTACTAGACAAAAATATTCTCAGAATAAGATTATAGAACTTACTAATAATGATGAAATCAAATATGCTATGCATATTGTTGAAATATATCTGGATAGACCACTAAAACCTATGGATATCCAGCTTATTCTTTACTTATATGAAGAGTTACATTTTTCTTCAGAACTTATTATGTATCTCTATGAATACTGTGTTTCTAGAAACAAAAAGAATCCAGCATACATTGAAGCTGTAGCTCTTACTTGGGCTAAGGAAGGTATTGATACCGAGGAAAAGGCAAGAGAAGCTACTGTTGATTATAATGAACATTTTAATTGTGTTAAAAAAGCTTTTGGACTTAATAGAGCCCCAGGCCAGATTGAACGTCAGTATATTACCAAATGGGTTGAAGTATTTACATTCTCGGATGATATAATTACTGAAGCTTGTAATAGAAGCTTACTTAGGACACAGAAACCTGATTTTAAGTATGCTGATAAGATCCTTGAGACCTGGTATAAAAAAGGTGTTACTAATAAGGCTGATATAGCCGTTCTTGATGAAGAGTTTGCCAAAGGCAGGACTAAAAACAAGGTAACTCCCATTNCAAAACNATCCTCTAATAAATTTAATCAGTTTCCTCAACGTACATACACAGCTAAGGATTATGCTGACCTTGAGAAGAGACTTATTAACAAAGGATTATAAACATAGCATTCAGTTACCAATAAATAAGATAAAATTTACCTTTTATTTTATAATAAGATTTAGCGTTGGGTTTATAATATAGTTAAAGAAGGAGAAAAGATATGGCTCTGAAAAATGATCAGTATAGTCAAATTCTTCGTGAATACGAAGAAGGCCGATTTAAGAAGAAATACGAATTGGATAATCGTATACAGGAAGCTTATCAGGCCATACCTAAGTTAAAGGAACTTGATGATGAAATTATATCCTTATCTGCCGAATCAGGTAGACAAGCACTTTTTGGTAATGAGTCTGCCCTTGATGATCTAAAAGAAAAGGTGTCTGCACTAGAAAGCCAAAAAATACAACTGCTAGTAGATAACGGTTACCCAGAGAATTATCTTTCTATGGAGTATAACTGTAGCAAATGCAAGGACACAGGATTAATTGATAATGAAAAATGCAATTGCTTCAAGCAAGCTGTTGCTGACTTAATCTATTCTGGATCTAATATGAAATCTATATTAGACCGTGAGAATTTTAAGACCTTTTCTTTTAAATATTATTCTGACGATTATATAGATGAAACTACTGGCTTATCTCCTTTATCTAACATGCAAAAAATTGTAGCCGGATGCAAAAGCTTTATTCGGCATTTTGATAAGCAAAAAGAGAACCTATTGTTTCTAGGCAATACCGGTGTTGGAAAAACTTTTTTAGCTAATTGTATTGCTAAGGAACTTCTTGATAGAGGTTATATAGTAATTTACCTTACTGCCTTCAGATTATTTGATATCCTGGAAAAATATAAGTTTGGAAAGGAGGTAGATAGTACCTTATCACCATCAAAACAGTTTGATTACATCCTTGATTGTGACTTACTTATTATTGATGACCTAGGAACCGAACTTAGTAACTCATTTACAACGTCACAGCTTTATTTGATTATTAATGAACGATTGCTTCGTGAAAAATCTACCCTAATATCGACTAATTTATCCTTAGACAATTTGATTACAAATTATAGTGAACGAATATACTCCCGAATAATTAGTAATTATAGCATTAGAAGAATTATTGGAGAAGATATACGTTTACATAAGGCAGTAAGCGGAACATTAGAGTAATTGACATCAATTAGACTTGACATAAAATATCTATAATGTTATAACATTTAATTGTTAACCTACACAACACATATTATACGGAGGAACAAAATGTCAATCCATAAAAAGAACGTTGAAACTATACCCGTTGGACCATTAGGTATTATCGCTCTTGAAAGTAGCAAGACCCTTGGCGAAAAGGTAAATGACTATCTTGTGTCATGGCGTAATGAGAGAGAAAGCGAACATAAAGAAACCATAGCTTTTAATGGCTATGTAAGGGACAACTATCTAATTAAGGCCTGCTGTCCTAGATTTGGAACTGGTGAAGCAAAAGGCCAGATTAAAGAATCAGTTCGTGGCTCTGACCTATATTTACTGGTTGACGTGACTAATCACAGCTTAACATATACCGTCTGTGGAAAACCTAATCATATGTCACCAGACGATCACTACCAAGATTTAAAACGTATTATTGCTGCAGTTGGTGGTAAAGCAAGAAATATTACAGTTATTATGCCCTATCTTTATGAGGGCCGTCAACATAGACGTTCATCTAGGGAATCTTTAGACTGTGCACTTGCACTGCAAGAACTAACTAATATGGGAGTAGAAAGTATTATTACATTTGATGCCCATGACCCAAGAGTACAGAATGCTATACCTCTTAACAGTCTTGAAACCGTACAGCCAACTTATCAGTTTATTAAGGCAATTCTTAAAAATGTACCTGGCATTAAGGTAGATTCAGACCATATGATGGTTATGAGTCCAGACGAGGGCGGAATGGGACGAGCTGTTTATTTTGCTAATGTTCTTGGCCTTGATATGGGTATGTTCTATAAGAGACGTGACTATTCCACAATTGTTAATGGACGTAATCCTATAGTTGCTCATGAGTACTTGGGTACCGATGTAGAAGGAAAAGATATCCTTATAATTGATGATATGATATCATCAGGTGAGAGTATGTTAGATGTTGCTACTGAACTAAAGAGAAGAAAAGCTAATCGTATCTTCTTAGTAAGTAGTTTTGGCCTCTTTACTGGAGGTTTGGATAAGTTTGATGAAGCCTATGAGAAGGGCATCTTCTATAAACTTCTAACAACCAACCTAATATATCAGACCCCAGAACTTTTAACCAAACCTTATTATATAAATGTTGATATGAGTAAATACATTGCTTTAATTATTGATACTCTTAACCATGACAAGAGTATTAGTCGTTTGTTAAATCCAGTTGAAAGAATTAACAAGATACTAGATAAATACGACCAAGTTAAGAAGAAATAATTAAACTTGTTTTATAATAATGGGCATAGCTAAATTAGAACTTAGCTATGCCCTTTTAATATTTGATTATATCTTATTCATTATAATCCTGGCTGTAATCAATCCTCATCATAATAATCCTCATCATAATAATCCTCATGATATTCTTCATAGTCCTCTTCATTATCTTCTTCAACATCGTAACTATCCATGTATTCTATATCAATTATATGATCTGTATCTTCTTCATGACTTGGATTATCTATATCTTCTATACCTTCTTCATCGCTAAGATTATCTATATCTTCTGTACCTTCTTCATCGCTAGGATTATCTTTATCTTCTTCCTGATTCTTCTCTAGAAGCTCAGCCCTCCAATCATATGTTTCGAACTTTTTATCCATACCTGGCCCATGAATTTCTTCCATATATGTGTGCCATATTGTCCCTGGATAGGATGCTCCCTTTAAATCATCAATGGTCTTTGGTATATCGCAGCCAACCCATACACTGGTAGTATAATAGGGGGTATATCCAACAAACCATCCATCCCTTCTTTCATCTGTGGTCCCTGTCTTACCTGCACTGATGGTATTTGAAAGCCCCAGACCCTTAGCAGTACCATTTTTCATAACTCCTGTTAAGGCTTCTGTTGTAATTCTGGCCGCCTTCCTTTGATATATCTGTTTAGTTGTTATATTATCTCCTACCAGTTGATTTCCTTCTGAATCCGTAATTCTTATTATGCAAGTAGGTTTCCTATAATAACCGTCATTTTCTATGGTTGAAAATGCTGCTGCCATCTCCAAAGGACTAACTCCAATAGTAAATCCCCCTAAGGAAGCCGCAGGATAATAGTCATTGTCTACAATTCTAGAAAAGTTCATGTCCAATAAATATGACATACCAACCAGAGGGGTGATTTCCTCATATAGTTTCCATGCAATTGTATTCTTTGACAGCTCAATTGCTCTTTGAAGTTTCATTTCTCCTATATAATTTCCACCGGAGTTTCTAGGACCCCCTTCTATTCGTTCATCCACAACTATACTATCTGGAGTGTATCCCCTCTCAAATGATGGTGCATATACTATGACAGGCTTTATTGCACTTCCCGGTTGTCTATAACTTTGGTATCCTCTGTTGAGGGTATAACCCTTATGTTCCTGACTTCTTCCCCCTACTATTGCCACCACTCGTCCTGTATCATTATCAATGGATACTGCTGCCCCTTGAAGTTCAAATATACCCTCTTCATTTTTATCTCGGAACTTCTCAAGCCCTTCATCTACTGACCTTTGAAGAACTTCCTGCTTATGCAGATCAATTGATGTATATATTCTATATCCACCGGTGTAGAGTTTTTTTTGGTAGTTATAATACAGTTCATCATAGGAAGCTTCATAGCTTTCCCTATCCTCAGCACTGCTAAATTGATTACGAAACACAAAGCCCTCCTCCTTCATCAAGGCCTTTATGGCACTATGATATACGAAGGTCTCCACATAATCGTTCTTGGCAGATTTCATCTTGATTAATTCTATCTCTTCATCCAGTGCAACCCTATAATCGATAAGATTGATTTTCTCATTCTCATACATTTGCTTAAGTATACGATCTCGCCTTTCTAAGGTATTATCCATGTTTTTAAAAGGATCATATACACTAGGGTTATTGGGAATGGCACATAAGAAGACACTCTCTGACAGGCTAAGCTGATTAACTCCTTTATCAAAATAACCATTGGCCGCCGCTAAGATCCCATAATATCCATTTGAATAATATATGTTATTAATGTAAAACTCCAATATTTTATCCTTAGGATAAATCTTTTCAAGCTCTTGGGCAATGAATATCTCCTTTATCTTTCTCTCGTATGTTACATCATGGGTCAAGAAAACATTTCTTGCAAGTTGCTGGGTTACGGTACTGGCCCCTTGGGTGATTTTACCCTTATTCTTAATCAGGGCTATGGCAGCACGTATATTGGCTAGGTAATCCACCCCATCATGGTTAAAGAACTTCTTATCCTCAGTAACAAGTATGGCATTAAGAATGGTAGGTGGAATATCCTTATATTCTATATAATACACATCCTTTACACCCTTTAGAGTTGATATTAACTCCCCGTTTATATCATAGACCAGTCCTGTCTGCGAAGATTTAAATGTCTCCTCTGTAGAGGATCTAGCTATTTTCTTGGCTTCTTGTTGTAATTTAATTATTGTCTTTCCATATGTATTGTAGAAATAGAATATCCCTATCACTACAAGCAATAGAAAAAGAAAAGATAGAAGCTTTAGAACATGCTTAATAGCCCTTCCCACACTTTTTTTATTTTTATTTAATGTATGTTTTTTCTTTTTTCCCATAACAACCTTCTATTCTTATCAAGAATGGTAGATATATTTGTTTTCAGTAATGTTCTTTATTGTATTGTTTATAGTTAATAGTTTTATTAAGTTTATAGCTTAATATAGTTATAAGAAAGCCCCAGCTCTTCTAAGAATTTCTTCTCCCTGCTTTGACATGTGAATATGATTACTTGACTACGGCTTGCAATCTGGGCTAGAGCAGCCTTTACTCTCTTATTATCGTATAAAGCAAAGCTATCATCAAATATAAGGGGCATACTATCCTTTCCTAGAAGTAAGTCGGCCACAGTAAGTCGCAGGGAAAAGTATAGCTGATCAATTGTTCCAGCACTTAGGTTATTAAGCATAATNAGTTTATCATTCCAGACAAGCTTCATATTTAACTTCTCATCAATCTTAAGATCCCTATACCTTCCAGATGTAACCTTGCCTATAATATCTGAGACCCCATGATTTAGCTGGACTCCAAAGTCATCATGTATATTGATAGCAAGTTCATTTATAGTATTAAGGGCTAAGTTAATAGCCTCTATCTCATTTTTATTTTCTTCTTGCTTTTGCATAATATCGGCGTATAGGTCTTTATTCTTTATAAGCTCTCTTTCATTATCCTCTAAGGCAGACAGCTTCATTTCAATATTGTAAATATTGCGCTGACAATCTCTAATCTGTGAGTCTAAGTCTTCCTCGTTCCTAGCCATTATCTCTTTCTTATTATTAATACATTCTTTAAGTCTTCCTACTGCCTCCACAGTAAGTTGATCTTCTATAATAAAGTTTTGCATATAGATCATAATCGTATCATGAAGCTCATCTATGTCATCTTCTAGCTGCTTTCTTCTATCTAGGAGTTTACTTAAATGTTCTCTACTATTTTCTAAAGTAACAGTTGCTTTTAAGTACTCCTCCTGCCCTCTTATTTGCTCTGAAAGAACTAGTTGATGGTTCTTTTTATTTGAATTATATAGGATTATTGCTAATATTAACACAGGGATTAGAACCATTCCTCCAACCAAGAGGGATTTTGTAACATAGGAAGCTAGTAGAACTATTATTGTAGAGATGACTATATATAATAAGCCCTTTGACCAAGTCTTATTTTCTTTTTGTTGCTGGTTAGGTTCATACCTATCTTGACCATAGNAGCCATTATTCTTATTCTCAAATTCTTTACAAAACTTTTTAAGGCTACTGATTTTATTATTTAATTCACCTATCTGATTCTCCAGCTCTTCATGGTGACTTACAAGGCCTTGATGTGTACGAAATCTTTCAAGAATTGCTGGCAACTGACCCATTAAGCTATCCAGTCTTTGGCTTTTTTCATTGTTGTAGCTAGCTCTTTTTTCTTTTAGTCTTTTCTCTAAAGCCTCTAGTTCTTTTAAGCCTTCTAAAAGGACTTCTATTTCCTTCTCCCTTGCTTCCCCTTCTTCTATCTGAACCGATAGTTCTTTTAACTTAGAAGTATAAGCCGTGGACTCTAATACTTTTTTCTGATTCTTTAAAGAGCTAATTGCCTTATCGACATTTACTTCTCTGCTTTTTGATATGGATAGATTGGCAATATAATTAGCAACTTGATTTGCAAGTTCTGCATCAGTCTCTGCCCTTAGTTGCTGACTACTTATGGTATTGCGATAGGTGGATTCCGTAAGCCCAGGTATTAACTGGCAAATATCTTCTTCCTCAAGCTTTAGTTCTCTTCCTGTATCCATATCAAGGATGGTAAATCTTTTATCATTGGCAAGAAAGCTTCTTTCAATACGGTAGTTCTTACCTTCTAAGAAAATATCCATNTGACCACCATAAGCACCTGGATAGTCCCAAGGCAGATAACGGCTATATATATCCTCTTTTGACCTTGAGCCTCTTCCCCTTAATCTATCTATGCCAAATAGCATTCCTCTTATAAAGGTATGGATAGTAGATTTTCCTGCTTCATTTTCTCCATATAATAGATTAATGCCTGGCAGAAGTTCTATCTCTTTGTCTTGGAACTTACCAAAGTATTCAAGTTTCAATCTCTTTATAATCATATGCAGCTTACTCCCTACTTCCTAGCAGTGCCTCTATTCCATAATATAATGCCTTTTTTGATATTTCATCCTGTTGGTCGCTTTCCCTAATACTCTTAATAAACATACCAATCATATTATCCCTATTTTCTTTATACAGTCCGTCAAAATCATAGTCAGGGTGGGAATTATCAATCACCTCAATAATATTACCTAGGCTAAGAAGTGATTCCCTATCAAAATGAATCTTCTCATCCCTATAGCCTTCTATGGCTATTCTATAAATATTTTTCTCCCCCTGCTCCTTAATATTTACCTTTATAATATCCTCCAATGCACCCTGTGTTGTATCCTGATCTATGGTAATAATCAGCCTTTTATATTCTCTAATGGAACTTGGAACAAAGCTAATACTGCTACTAATCTCTCTATCTTTATTAATCTCTCCTATTATATAGCCCCTTTCTCCCACTTCATTCTTATCAAGGGGTTCTAATGAGCCAGAATAAGCCATATTATTGCTAAGTATTTCCGGCTTATGAATATGTCCAAGCGCAATATAATCAAATCTTGAACTACCAAGCTTTCTAAGATTTATAGGAACATTCTTCTCATCTCCCCCATGGGCAAGGAGGATATGAATCCCTTGACTATTAAGAGGCTCTATATCATCATACATGGGCTTTAATATATCTCTGGAATGATAACTAAAGCCATATACACTTGTATTAATATCTTCTAAGATTAAAGGCTCTACTTCTTCTCCCATTAGCATATGGACATTCTTATTCCATTCATATCTTATATAATTTGATCTTGATCCTATATAATCATGATTACCTGCCATGAGTACCACATGAGTAGCTTTAAGTTTAGAAAAATAATAATCAGCTTCCTTTAGCTGACCAACCAAGGGCTGCTTATGAAAGAAATCCCCCGCAATAAGAAGAAGATCTACATCTTCCTCATTACAAATATTTATTATATTCTTAAAACTCTCCCATATTTCCTTTTCCCTATCACCTGCCCAGGGCATTGTCCAGTCGGGAGTTGCTCCAAGGTGAACATCGGCTATATGTATAAATTTCATACATTTCCTCCTACAAATTCATTGATAAAATTATACCATATGAGCATAAGACACATCAAGGACTAACACGAACATTTATTCTATATGGCTAAACATTTTGGTGAACTTGCTATAAAGATAGCTTGTTTTTCTAATAGATAGCTTGTTTTTCTAATAGATAGCTTGTTTTTGGCTAATTTTTATGCTATAATTGCTTAGTTGGAGATTAAAGGTAAAATCATCCGGAGGTGAGGACTATTCATAATTTATTTTTTACTGTTGTCGGTAGAGGAAAGGCAAATGCCCTCTTAAAAAAAGCAAAAGAATGTGGTGCAACAGGAGGTACTATTCTCCTAGGTCAAGGCACCATTACATCAAAATTCTTAGATTTCTTGGGTGTTACTGAAACCCACAAAGAAATTCTTATAATATCAGCTTCCAATGAGCTGGATGCCAAACTTCACAAAACCATTAGTGAATCATTTGATTTCTCAAAAAGAAACAAAGGAATTGCTTTTTCTGTTCCCTTTAAACAATGGGAACTAGACCAATCTGACCATAGTCATAATATAAAAAAAGATGACGACAGATTTTCTCACTGTTGTATATTTACTATTGTGGATAAGGGACGAAGTAAGGATTGTATAGCTGCAGCAAGATCCGCTGGAGCTAGGGGAGGAACTGTAGTTCGTGGCCATGGTGCCGGGGTTCCTACTGATTTTTATTTTCCCCTTCTTATAGAGCCTCAAAAGGATACCGTGATTATTATTACAGCAAAAGATAAGGCCCCATTTATTAGGGAAAAAATATTTTCCGATTTAGAACTTGATAAACCAGGCAATGGTATTATATTTACTCTTCCTGTAGGCAGAACCAGTGGCCTATTTGAACACAGAAGTCAAGAACGTAAAGGAGGAGCATAATGAGTCTTTTATTTGATAAAGCAAAAGAAGTTACCAAAACCTTACTACCAGTTTTAGTATTAGTACTAATAATCTGCTTTACTATAGTTGATGTTGAGACTGATATATTAATTAGATTTATAGTGGGAAGCATTCTCCTTCTTATTGGCCTTACCATTTTCTTATGGGGAGTTGATCTTGCCATGAATCCCATAGGTGAACATATGTCTAAAGAAATTGCAACATCCAGGTCACCTATTAAGATAGCAGTTCTTAGCTTTATTTTAGGTTTTTTAGTTACAGTTGCAGAGCCCGACTTACTTATTCTTGGAAAACAGATAGAAAATGCATCCGGTGGCAGCTTATCTTCATCTCTAATCGTATATATGGTTTCTTTAGGAGTAGGCATCATGATTTCATTAGGGGTCTTTCGTTTGTTGAGGGATAAACCTCTTAATGTGTTTATGGCTATTACATATGGCCTTATTCTTTTCTTAGCCTTATTAGTATCTGAAGAGTTTTTGGCTATATCCTTTGATGCATCTGGTGCTACTACTGGTGCTCTTACCACTCCTTTTGTACTGGCCATATCCTATGGTTTGTCCTTAGTTAAAGGTGGTAAAAGTTCTGAAGAGAACTCCTTTGGCCTTGTTGGTATTATGAGTGCAGGTCCAATCCTTGCTGTAATGCTTTTATCTATTATTTCAGGCCAAAAAAATATACAAGGGGAGGCTTCCTTGTACTTTGCAGCCGATGGAGTGTTTGGACCTATTATTGATATACTTCCTACTATCTTTCTTGAATCCTTAATAGCACTCTTACCTATATGTATTTTATTTTTTATATTTAATCTTAAAAAATTTAAGATAAGAAAAGCCGATTTACTAGGTATCGTTAAAGGGCTTTTCTTTACCTTAGTTGGACTAACTATATTTCTAACTGCTGTAAACTCCGGATTTATGGATATGGGGCGGATTCTGGGAATGGAGATAGCCAAGATTAACATATGGCTCCTAGTTGGAATTGGCTTTTTAATAGGACTTATAGTTGTTCTTGTAGAACCTGCCGTTCATGTTCTTGGTGAGCAGATAGAAGATGTTAGTGGAGGTCATATACCTATTCGATTAATTCGTATGACCCTGTCATTGGCTGTTGGTCTTGCCATAGCTCTTTCCATGGTAAGAATTGTGGTACCGGAAGTTAAACTATGGTACTTCCTACTTCCCGGTTTTGCCATGGCAGTAATACTTTCTTTCAAATCCGATCCTGTCTTTGTAGGNATTGCATATGATGCAGGGGGTGTTGCTTCAGGTCCTATGACAGCCACCTTTGTTCTGGCATTTGCTCAAGGAGCNGCTACAAGTATAGATACAGCCAACGTTCTTGTAGATGGGTTTGGANTTATAGCCATGGTGGCAATGGCTCCTGTCTTCTCACTTATGGTTGTAGGAACCATATTCCAACACAAAAAGACCAAACAACATCATAGAATTAAAGATGATGATATCGGCCTTGTTGAAGAGAACATAGAAGAAGCTCCTATTGCAGAACTTGATGATAATAATCATGATTGTATCTTGGTTATAGTTAATAGAGGATATGCTGAAGATGTAGTAGCTACTGCTAGAGAATTTGGTGCTACCGGTGCTACCATACTTCACGGAAGAGGCACAGGGCAGGAGGAAACCGTCATACCTATTATAAATATTGAAGTACAACCCGAAAAAGAAATTATTTGTTTCATTACTGTAACCAATATAAGTGCCAATGTGGCAAATAACCTACTTAAGGTTCCTGAACTTGTAGAAGATGGTGAAATCTCAGTCTTNCTAACATCTACAGTTGCTATGATAAAGAATTTATCATCGGATAAGGATAATGATAAAATATAAAANANAAATTACAAACTATAAACTAAGNAAATGAGGCTATCTCAATATTAAGGGAGTATATAACATCCAAACAATTTACTTCCCTTTAAAATAATGAGCTAGCCTCTTTATATTTATTATCATAGTTAGTATCTTTATTAACTTTTACTTTATTTCTTATTTTCTCTTCTTTTTTGAAGTAGAGCTTACTAATTCCCTGCCCATGTCCTCCCTTGGAAATAAATTTTTAACCAATTCATGGGTTCCTGTTGAAGCAAGTCCACTGACCAGGCCCCCTAACAAAACCTCAGGTGTAAGGCTCCATCCATTAATCCATAGATTTAATATTACGCCTAATATCCCCATAATAAGTGGTATGTACTTATTTTGCACAATAGAAATACTGTGCTTTATTATATATCCTACGCATAAGCATATGCCCAATACCACTAGTACGACATATCTTGATAAAAACTCCATCAACACTCCTCCTTTGCTATAAACAAAGCAATTAACTATGAATTATATTCTATAGAATTAATATGATTCTTTCTTAAATGTAATGACCGGTTTTATTAATTAAGAAAAATATCTTTCTTAAGCAATAGAAAAGGACTACCACCATATGCTAAGCATATAGGAACAGTCCCGTTACTAATTTGATTGATATATATTCATTTAATTAAATGATTTTTGATATATTAAACTTAGCATCAATTAACCTGAAAATTATTTTGATTACTATAATAAGATATATCATAACATCCTACTATATTCCTAAATATAATTCCTGTGTTTTCCAAGTAGTCCACATAGCTTTCTATTTCTTCGTTACTAAATCGATTCATTTTATCTTTAGACCAATCTTTAAATTCTTGAACTATATCTTCCATGCTACTACTATTATTTTTTAACAGTAAGTAAAGTACAGTGGATACACCCTCTAAGGTCTTATTATTATTTATATTATTAACATAATTAACTGCTTTCATTATTGCAGGGTTAAGTTTCTCTAATGTTCTTACTGTTTTGTCACTGCAAATTACCTTATATACCATATTATAGGTTTCTTCTGTGCTCTTTAAGTTATAATAGTCTTGATATTCTCGAATACTTCGAGATATAATGTCAATTGAATGTGCATAAGGTCCAAATTTATACTTATCAAACACAAAATAGTCTTCACCTAAAAAGAAGTTGGTAAAAAAAGCTGTCTTTTGCAGGCTTAACGAATTAAATCGCCTAGAATTCATCCTTATTTTCATTAATACAAGGCTAGATACACTTAATTTTGGAGCAACTTTAGAAACTTGCTTATAAGTTAATGATGGCTCATAGATAATAAAGTTATAATCATCCTTA
>JGI24708J26588_10002018_pt1 | contig 15660 bp, 13 predicted proteins | sample BioPla1DNA2_FD_26588 | JGI IMG/M metagenome (IMG submission 26588) | reverse complement strand
GGGGCTTGCCTATAAAGCACCTGCCGGGGAAAAAGAACCTTTAGCCGGCAGGGCGGGGAAACGGATACCGCAAACCCTGGCCCAGAAGATAGTTGCCTTAAATAGGCTGGATGGCAAAGAAACCATAGAACCGGGAGAAACAGCAGAAATCAGAATTCGCGGCGTTTTCTCCCAGGACACTACAGGTCCCATGACCATAGAGGAATATCAGGCCATGTCCGGCGGCCAGTTCGGGGCAGAATTTGTAGTCCAGTCCCTGTGTCATACCGGAGAATGTCCTTCTACGGAGGATAGAGCCAGACATGCCTTCCTGGCTAAGTTTATTACTGAACGGGGAGGGGTTTGCCTGAAACCCGGTGAAGGTATCATCCATACAATAGGTAACCGTTTTGTCATACCGACTGATGTTATCATCGGTGGTGACTCCCATACCAGGATACCCCATGGTATTTCTTTCCCGGCAGGTTCAGATATTGTCGCCGGTGCCATGAAATACGGTAAACAGGACCTGACCATGGATGAATCAGTCCGGGTAATTTTCAGAGGAAGGCCCAATCATGGAATTACCGCCAGGGATCTGGTTTCCACCCTGGTAATCTATGCCGAAAAAACTGTAGGTAAGGATATCTATAATGGCAGGATAATTGAGATGGAGGGTGTTGAATTCCTTACTGCTGATGAGCGTTACATGCTCACAAATGCTGTTGCTGAGAGGAATGCCTCTGCCGGTACTGTACCATCTGATGAGGTTACCATTGCCGAAATCAAAAAGAATCTGGCCTATTTGAAAGCCAGATATGATGCGGAGACTTCACCATCTGTAATAAACACCATCCGGGCCATGGAAGAATACCTGAAAGACCCTGTATTATTGAGGGCTGATGAGGATGCAGAATATGCTGCTACAATTGAGATTCCCCTGGAAGAGGTGAAGGAACCCCTTGTGGCCAAACCCCATCATCCGGACAATGTAGCTTACTTATCTGAGGTAGCCAATGTAGAGGTAAATGAGGTATATATTGGCAGCTGCGTAGGAGGAGACCTGGAAGGTATCAGGGCCGCAGCCCGTATAGTGGAAGGACACCGGATTCCTCATCATGTAAACTTTGTAGTCTGTCCTGCTTCCCTGGATATCTATACAGAGCTGGCTACTGACGGCAGTCTGGCTAAAATAACTGCTGCTGGCGGAACTGTAATCTTACCCGGATGCGGGCTCTGTATGGGTAATAGGCGGAGACTGGGTCCTGGTGCTGTTGCCTTTACCACAACGACCCGGAATTTCCAGTCCAGGATAGGGCCGGCAGATTCCCGGACCTATCTGGGTAGTGCCCAGGTGGCAGCCTGTACTGCTGTATTGGGAAGGATTCCGACTGTTGAAGAATATTTTAACATGTATAAGTAATTTTAACGCATAAAAGTAAAATGATGTTTGATTATTAAATGATAAGGTACGAATAAAACAAGTCCCTGGTTCCGGATGAAAACCAGGGACTTGTTTTATATATTTTATTTCAATTTTTGATTTTTCCTTTCTACCTTACTCAACCCTGCGTTTGCGGCTTCTGTAAAAGAGGTATAGTATCAGGATCAGTATGAGATAGGGTATCAAGGTCCCGATGAAGATGATTATCCTGTAGACCTGTTCTATCATCTGGCTGACGGCATTTCTGAGGGCCCTGATGATTCCTGGAGTTCCAGAGCTGATAGGTTCCGGCTGGCGGAATTCTACAGTAATGGTGCTGTAGGAGATCTGGTTATCCAGATAATTTTTCCTGCCCTGTAATATCTCTACTTCAGTCCTGATCCGGTTCAATTCATTTTCGATTTTCAGTATTTCTTCTACTTCAGTGGCCATATCCAGTAAGTTCCTGTACCTTTCTTCCTGGGCCAGGAGATTTTTCAGCCTTGTCTCCAGGTCCATATATTCTTCTGTGACATCCTGGCTAGAGATGTTGCTGGAGATAAGCTGGCCAAACTCTTTACTGGAAAGCCTTTCCACAAGCAGGCCAAAATTATCTGCCGGTACCCTTATCTCAAACCAGAAATGTTTCTGTTTATTACTGTTAAGCCAGTTCCGGGAATTGGAGATATAGCCCTTATGGGATTCCACCAGATTAATGAGTATTTCATTGACCTCATCGATATTAATTTTTTCAATAACCAGGTTGGCCCTTTTAATTATTTTTTGTTCAATGGCAACTGTATTTTCTTTAGCGGCCAGGCTGGCCATTCTCATGTTGCTTTCAGGTGCACTATAGTTCATATCAGAGGCACTGTAGCTGAAATATTGAACCTGGTTGTTCAGGTTATCCTTCTTCAATAAATTATAATCTGTCATATTATTGCCATTATTCAACAGGCCGGGTAAGGTAGAGATAAATACAACCAGGACCAGAGCAGCCAGGCCGAGTACACCGGCAGGAATCCTGATTGGCAGGGAAAAGGAACCCTTAATTTTTTCAAAAAGTGAGACCTGCCTATTATCCTTTTCTTTCATTTCTTCACCTGCTTTCTTTAAGATAGATTCTTTAAAACCTTCCGGTACAGCAAGTTCTGCCAGATTTGATATGAAATTATAGTTTTGCTGATATTCCTGTAATGCCTTCTTACATTCACTGCAATCTTTCAGGTGTTTTTTCACTGCTTCTTTTTCTTCTGCTGTGAGACCGCTATCTATATAGAGAGGAAGCAATTCCTTTATTTTTTCGTGTTTCATTCCAATCCTCCTTTACCGATAATTTTGTTTAAATCTTCCCGTAAATTCTGTCTGGCCCTGCTGAGCCTGGATTTAACAGTGCCTATGGATATTCCTGTAATGTCAGCAATTTCCTGATAACTTAAGCCCTGAAACTCCCTCAGGGTGAAAACTATTTTCTGCTCCGGAGCCAGCAAATCAATTTTTTCCTGGATAAGTTGATTAAGTTCCCTGGAGAGGGATATCCTTTCCGGATTATCTTCTTCCTTATATATGTTTTGAAAATTTTCCTCCTGAAGCTCAGGTTTCCTTTTTCTCTTTCTCAGTTCATCCAGGCAGAGATTAGTTGTAATCCTGAATAGCCAGGTAGAAAAACTGGACCTCCCCTTAAAATTTTTTAGATTTTTATAGATTCTTATGAAAGATTCCTGGGCCAGGTCAAGGGCATCTTCATGATTCCCCATAATCCGGTAGGCGGTATTATAAACCCTGTTTTGATAGCGCTCGATAAGCTCATTAAAGGCTTTTTCATCTCCATTATTTATCCGGTAGATTAATTCACTATCAGATAATGCCATCCAACAAGTCACTCCCTTCATATATTTAGACGATAACATCTTGATTATGTTCCTGTAATTTATTTTATAAATTAAAATTCGCCAATTTAGGTGATAATACCTTTTTATCTGTATTTATAACTGTCAGGGAAAGCTGTTTGACTTTATTCATTAATTTTGGTACATTAGTAGTGTTAGTGTAATAAATTATTGTCATGTAGATAATGGGAGGGTGTCTTGTGATTACTATAAAGGATATTGCCAGACTTGCAGGTGTATCTATAACTACAGTGTCCAAAGTAATAAATAATTATCCTGATATCGGACAGGAGACCAGGGAAAAAGTTATCAAAATCATGAGAAAATATAATTATTCTCCTAATGCTATTGCCCGTAGTCTATCTACCAGTAAATCCAATTCCATAGGCGTATTTATCCACTATCATCCCAGCAGGGGTCTCCACCAGTTCTTCTTCCATGAAATATTATTTGCCCTGGAAACTAACTTAGGTAAGCAGGGCTATGATTTTGTATATTTCTCTGACCTGAAATGGAAGAGGAGCTGTAATTATCTGGCCAAATGTTTAAATAGACATATAGATGGAGCTATTTTGATGGGTATCTCTGTAGATGAGAATCTTTATGAATTATTACAGTCAGATATACCTGTGGTCCTTCTTGATTTAAATTTAACCGGGCCGAATGCTACATATATTACATCAGATAACTTATCCGGAGCCAGACAGGCAGTGAATTATTTAAAGGAATTGGGCCATGAGAATATCGGCATGATAGGAGGCCTGAAGGACACTTTTCCTACCAGGACCAGAACAGAAGGTTTTCTGGAAGAAATCAAAAAAAATGAACTGACTACCAGGGATGAATGGATAATCTACACCTCTTATAATGAAGAGGGAGGATACCGGGCTATGTCCAGGTTGTTAAAATCCGGAGATTTGCCGACAGCAATATTCTGTCATAGTGATATGATTGCTATCGGTGCCATTAAAGCTATAAAGGATGCCGGTTATTCTGTTCCTGATGATATTTCTGTCATCGGTTTTGACGATGTAGAGATCAGTACCTATATCAACCCTGGTTTAACAACAGTAAGACAGGATTCATATTCCATGGGTAATCAGGCAGCCAATCTCTTAAAAACCATGATGGAAAATCCAGATTCCGGGGCAGAACCCATTGTTTTGCCTGTTGAACTGGTTATCAGAGAATCCTGTAAAAAAATATAAAAATTTTTTTAAAATAAGCAGGAATTATTATTTTTTTATGGTATTAATATATTATAAAACGAAACCGATTTAGTAAAAGTAAATTTAAGATTTTTTAATAATAGAAATTAAATTCAGAATTAAATAACAACAAAACAAAATAATATAAAATTAAATTAAATACAATATGAAAGGAGTTAATGTGATGAAATTTGGCTATTTTGATGATAGCAGGAAGGAATACGTAATAACCGATCCCCAAACCCCCTACCCCTGGATCAATTATCTGGGGTCAGAAGAATATTTTGTTCTTCTGTCAAATACAGCCGGAGGATACAGTTTTTATAAGGATGCCAGTAAACGGAGGATAACCCGCTATCGCTACAACAATGTACCTACAGATGCAGGAGGAAAATATTATTATATTTATGAGGATGGTCAATACTGGTCTCCCACCTGGGCCCCTGTGAAGAGTGAACTGGACGAATATGAGTGTAGACATGGAATGGGCTACAGTATTATCAGAGGTAAGAAAAAGCAGCTGGATACAGAAATCCTCTATTTTGTACCACGGGGTGCCAATTGTGAGATTCACAGGATTAATATAAAAAACGAAAGTGATGAAAAAAGGAGTTTAAAGCTCTTTTCCTTCATCGAGTGGGCCCTCTGGGATGCCTTCGATGATATGAGTAATTTCCAGAGAAATTACAGTACTGGAGAAGTAGAAATTGAGGGTTCCACTATCTATCATAAGACAGAATACCGGGAGCGGAGAAAACATTATGCCTTCTTTACCGTAAATACAGAGATAGCCGGATTTGATACTGACCGGGAGAGTTTTCTGGGTCTTTATAATGGTTTCCATGAACCTGATGCCGTCAAAAAAGGCCAATCCGGAAATTCTGTGGCCAGCGGCTGGGCACCAATTGCCTCCCATTGTCTGGAAATAGAACTGGCTCCAGGAGAGGAGCGGACCTACATATTTCAGCTGGGTTATATAGAAAATCCTGCTGATGAAAAGTGGGAAAGACCAGGTGTAATAAATAAAAAAAGAGCCTATGAGCTTATTGAAAGGTATAATACAGACGAAAAGGTAAACAGGGCTTTCGAGGAGCTACAGAATAATTGGGATAGTTTATTATCCAATTATAATCTTGATTTTACAGATGATAAACTGATGCGGATGGTCAATATCTGGAACCAGTATCAGTGTATGGTTACTTTCAATCTGGCCAGGAGTGCCTCCTATTTTGAATCAGGTATCAGCAGGGGAATTGGTTTCCGCGATTCCAATCAGGACCTGCTGGGTGTAGTACATATGATACCGGAACGGTCCAAAGAAAGGATTCTGGACCTGGCTGCTACCCAGTTTGAGGACGGTAGTGCCTATCATCAGTATCAGCCCCTGACCAAAAAGGGTAATGATGCTATTGGCAGTGGTTTTAATGACGATCCCCTCTGGTTAATAATGAGTACTGCTGCCTATATCAAGGAAACCGGTGATTATAGTATCCTGGATGAACCTGTACCCTTTAATTCAGGGAAGGAGGCAGTTCTTTTTGACCACTTGGAGGCCTCCTTCAGGCATGTAATCAATAACCGGGGACCTCATGGCCTGCCCCTGATCGGCCAGGCTGACTGGAATGACTGCCTGAATCTGAACTGTTTTTCTGATGAGCCAGGCCAGTCCTTCCAGACCTTGAGAGCAAAGCCTGACAGCCAGGCGGAATCTGTAATGATTGCCGGACTCTTCATCACCGTTGGGCCCGATTTTGTGGAATTATGCAGATACTTGGATAAAGAGGAATTGGCCCGGGAGGCAGAGCAGGAGCTTGAGAATATGAAAAAAGCCATCATGGAACATGGCCGGGATGAAGAATGGTTCCTCAGGGCTTATGATTATTTTGGCAATAAAATAGGCAGCCGGGAGAATGAAGAGGGCCAGATCTATATTGAACCACAGGGTTTCTGTATTATGGGCGGCCTGGGCCTTGAAGACGGTTTTGCCCGGAAGGCCCTGGATTCTGTGAAGAGGATGCTGGATACCAAATACGGCCTGGTACTGCTGGAGCCTACCTATAAATCCTATCACCTGGAATTGGGGGAAATCTCCTCTTATCCTCCAGGCTATAAGGAAAATGGCGGGATTTTCTGTCATAATAATCCCTGGATAATGATTGCCGAGACCATTGTTGGCAACGGCGAAAGGGCATTCGAATATTATAAAAAAATAGCCCCTGCCTATCTGGAGGAGATCAGTGATATCCACCGTACAGAACCCTATGTCTATTCACAGATGATTGCCGGCAAGGATGCCCCCAATCATGGAGAAGCTAAAAATTCCTGGCTTACCGGAACAGCTGCCTGGAATTATGTGGCTATTACCCAATGGATACTGGGAATCAGGCCAGACTTTGACGGCCTGCGAGTAGATCCCTGTATACCTGCTGACTGGGATGAGTTTGAGGTTATCCGGAAATTCAGGGGAGATACCTACAGGATAAAGATTTCCAATCCAGAGCGGGTATCAAAGGGTGTTAAAAAAATTGTACTTGATGGAAAAGAACTTGCTGATAATCTGGTAAGACCTCTTAATGATGGCAAGGTTCATCTTGTTGAGGTAATTATGGGATAAACAAAATTCATTTTCTTCCTTCCTGACCTCTTCCAAAGCTGAGTTGGGGGAGGTCCTGACTTCATAATATAAACCCTCCTGATTTATTCTTTAAAAATCTATCACTAAGTGATAGATTTTTTTTATAAAATAAGAAAATCAAATTGAAAAATAAAGGAAAAACAAAAAGGCTGGAGAATAATACAATTATAACCAGAAATTAGAAAGGAGATATCGCAAAAATGAATAAAGACCAATTAATTTTGCTGCTCTTAGCAACTATTATAATCATTATGGGAGCCGGTATTTTTTTCTGGCAGAATATGAAGAACTCTCAGCTTATCAGCAGTATGACTGTCTCTGCTTCTTTAAATCAAACTGATCTATTTTCTGGCCACCATGGAAGCAATCCATTGTCTGAGGAAAGTGTAAAGGAAATAAAAAATGAGAAAATCCTGGTTCATGTTGCCGGAGAAGTCCTCAATAGCGGAGTATATGAACTGGAGAGTGGTGCCAGGGTTATTGATGCCCTAATGGCAGCCGGAGGGGCAACATCTTTGGCCAATCTAGATCTTATTAACCTGGCTGCCCCGATTTCCGATGGTGAGAAGATCTATATACCTTCTGTAATAGAAAAAATTAAACAGCTAAACCAGGGCAGCAGTTATACTTCAAGTGCCTATTCCGGAGGAGGTTCAGGCAAGATTAATATCAATACAGCAGATACAACTGAACTACAGAAATTAAGCGGAATCGGGCCGGGAAAGGCGAAGAGTATAATTGATTACCGAAATAAAAACGGTCCCTTCAGGAGTGTTGATGATCTATTAAATGTCTCCGGTATAGGAGAGAAAACTCTGGAGAAGATCAGGGATGAGATTGTGGTCCGCTGAGAGACTTAAAGATAGGCCCTTATTGAGTACAGCCATCATTTTTGCCCTGGGAATTTCCCTAGCCTATCACCTGTCAATATCCACCTTCCAGGCCTTGCTTACGACTATCCTGCTGTCAGGAGCTATTTTCACCTTCCTGGCTGCTTTTATCCGGGAGAAAAGACTTATATTTTACTTCTTTCTGATTTTTCTGGCTGGTTTTGTCCGGATGGGCTGGCAGGAATACAAATATTACAGTCCTTATTCTATAGCCAATTATAATTCTGCTGGCTCTTTCCTCATCAGGGGAATAATTAGAGAGGATTTAAGTTCACTGCAGGGCAATAAATTAATCCTGAAACCTTTATATATTGGAGATAAAAAAGTAAAATACGGTTATATACAACTGGATAAAAGATACCTGCCAGTGGAATTGGTAAATGGTGATTTAGTTGTGATAAAATTAAAGCTTAATGAACCAGCCAGAGCACTAAATCCCGGGGCTTTTTCCAATTATGATTACCTGAAAAGAAAGGGTATCTACAGCCAGGGTTACTACACAGGTGACCTGCAGGTCAGGGGAAAAATTAACAATTTTATAATGGATTCGATCATCAGATTAAAATATCATTTAATTTTCTTGATTGATAGAACAGGATATGAACCCTATAATGAGCTTTTAAAGGCCCTGCTGTTGGGTGAACGCACTGCTTTACCGGAGGAGTGGGAAGATAGTTTTACCAACGCCGGGACTAACCACCTCCTCTCTATTTCCGGCCTTCATGTCGGATTCGTAGTGGGGATTTTTTATTCCCTGCTTAATCTACTAAGATTTTCTCCAGGAATTAGAAATTTACTATTAAGCCTGCTGGTAGTCTCTTATATTATCCTGACAGGTTTCCGCCCCTCCATCTTCAGGGCCGGTTTATTATCTATATTTATGCTCTGGGGCCAATATCTTAAACGACGGGGAGACCAGTTAAATATCCTTGGCTTAACAGCCTTGCTTAATTTTTTAATCAATCCCTATCAATTATTTGAAATAGGTTTTCAACTATCATATTTTGTACTATTGATGCTCATCCTCTGGCATGATCTACTGAAACAGTTTATACGGCCTGCCTTTTCGGTCTCTGTTGCTGCCCTGTTGGGCTCTTCACCCTTGACAGCCTATTACTTTAATCTGCTTACCCCCATAGGCTTAATCACCAATCTCTGGGCTGTTCCCCTGGCGGGCTTTATTGTTTCCCTGGCTCTGGTGGGCCTCCTGGCCGGCCTGGTCCATCCTGTTTTTTCATCTATAGTTTTTAAACTGCTGCTTTATCCCATAAGATTCCTGATCTTCAGTAATGGCCTGATGGCTGCAGTGCCCTTTGGCCATATTGAAGTGGCCACCCCTTCAGTAGCCCTTTTGAGCTTTTGCCTTATTTCCCTGGTTATACTACCTTTCTTATTAAAGAAGAGAATCATACCCCTGAATGAAAGGAAAAGGAAAAAAAGGTTATTTTATTTCACTATCTTTTCGCTCCTGTTTATTTTTTTCATCTTTGTTTTCTCAGTCCTGGACAGGCAACTGGAGCTCTGTTTTATTGCCGTAGGCCAGGGGGATAGTATCTTTCTGCGTACCCCCGGAAAGAAGTGCCTCCTCATTGATGGGGGCGGTTTCCTGGGTGAAAACTCTACCCACGGGGAATATACCGTATTACCCTATTTAAAATATAAGGGGATCAGGAAACTGGATATAGTCTTTATCACCCACTTTGACGCAGACCATGCCCTGGGCATAATAGATATCCTGAGAAATAGAAAGATAGGGTTGCTGGTTTTTCCGGTAAATTACGACAGGAATGAGATAGCAGAAAGGGTGATTGAGGAAGCTGAGAGAAACAAGGTGCCGGTAGGCCTTGCCCGGAGGGGGGATTATTTTCTCCTGGATGGAGTTACTTTAAGGATACTCAATCCCGTTCCTGGAATAAAAGGCACCCGTAATGATAATTCCCTGGTCATAAAAGTGGAATATGGTAATTTTTCCGCCCTTCTGACTGGAGACCTGGAGGAAGCAGGGGAGAGGAGGCTGATGGCTGAAGAGACTTCTTTAAAGGCTGATATTTTAAAACTTGGTCATCATGGCAGCAAAAGCTCCAGTTCAGAGGATTTTCTCCGCCGGGTGGCTCCTGAACACGGTATCATATCTGTTGGTAAAAACAACTATGGCCACCCGGCAGCAGAAGTCCTGTCCCGCTGTACCGGACAGGGTATCAGGTTGTGGCGGACAGACCAACAGGGGGCTATCAGGATAAGGAGTAATGGTGTGGCCTATACCATAGAAGCCTATCTAAAATAACAATAATGAGCAGTACAATCCTGCTCATTATTGTTCAGGTCTTTATTCTGTTCTCTATGATGCAAATGAAAAATTATCAGGGCAGGTTAGAACTGTTGGTTATTGGTCTGTTGAGGATTCACCTGGCCGGCCAGGGAATTCTCATAGGCTTCCACCATCTTTCTGACCATATGTCCGCCTATGGCTCCAGTATCTCTGGTAGTATAATTCCCCCAATAGCCATCCTGTGGGATTGAAATCCCCAGCTCCTGCGCGGTTTCATATTTAAATTTTTCCATGGCCTGGGCGGCCAGTGGATTTACCAGGGTATTTCTCTTTTGTCCGGTTCCCATCAAGCTACACCTCCTTAATAACTGTGTACTAATATTTTTTTCAACTTTATACTGCCCTATACTGGTAGTATATAGTAATGGAGGACGGGATTATCTCCCGTCCCCGGATCTATAATTATCTACCTGTCAGGATTGGCCATCTCATCCTCTACCTTTTCAATCATTTTCTTAACCATGGTCCCACCAATCTTACCTACCTCTCTGGTAGTTAATTCGCCCCATCCGCGTGTATTAATCTTTTCCATTAGACCCAATTCACCGGCAACCTCATATTTAAAACGGTCCAGGGCTTCTCTGGCTAGAGGATTGACAATCCGGTTTTTACCGATTAATTTTCACCTCCTGACAAGTAGTCCATTAATATAATTTGCAGTTTATAATTAATTTATGTTACTATGAATATGGTAATAGTTAAAAGATATGCAAAAAAGGTGGGAATAGGTATGGATGCTTTGGCTGGTATATTGAAAAAATCAATGCAGGAATTAAAACCCTTATATATTATTGCCAGTGAAGACAGGTATATTCTCAGTGATTTTAAGGATAAATTTGTGGATAAATTTGTAGATGATGCCAGCAGGGATTTTAATTTAAGCTATCTGGAGGAAGATGAAACAGAGGATTTTCCCGTATTCTTAAAAAACCAGGCTAATACACCGCCAATTTTTGCTGACAGGAGATTCATCATAGCCCGGACTGCCAGTTATTTTACAGGGAAAGAAAAAAAAGAGGAGCTGCTTATCTCCTTATTCAATAATTTTCCTGAAACGACAATTATGCTGATTCTGGTGGATGGTAAAATTGATCAGAGACTGAAATTGGTTGATGCAGCCAAAAAAACAGGTGAAGTTTTGACTGTCTCAGCACCTAGATTTGCTGAACTGGATAAATGGATCCTCAATGAGTTTAAGAAAAGAGGCAAAGATATTGAATTTGAAGGAGTTAAGTTCTTAGAGCAGATTTTCAGCAATAATCTGCAGAGACTGGAAAGTGAGATAGAAAAGATTGCCCTATATAAGGTGGATAAGCAAAAAATCTCCCTGGCAGATCTTCTGGCGATTATCAGTAAAGACAAATTACTGGAGGATAGCCTGGTCTTTAATTTAACAGATGCCCTTTTACAGGGAAATAAAGCAGCAGCTGTCAGGGAACTGAAACAGATGCTGGATGGAGGTGCCATTCCACTGGCTATCCTCGGTACCCTGAGCTGGCAATTGAGATTGCTTTTATCTGTTAAGGTCCTTAAAAAACAGGGCAAATCAGTAACAGAGATTGCCAGGATTTTAAAAAGCCATCAGTATCCGGCAAAGAAATGTTACCAGTATAGTGATAAGTTTACAGAAGAAGAGCTCCTGGGATTATTGGAAAATTTGTTGGAAGCCAATTACAATATCGTTACCGGACGTTATAATCCAGAATTAGCTCTGGAGATGGCAATTATAGCCTGAAAATCAAAAATCCCTAATGCTATGTTTTAGCAGAAGGGACTATTTCTGGTATTTATGCAATATTATTTAACATCCTGGTTAAACGGGATTTTTTACGGGCAGCATTATTTTTATGGATGATGCCCTTGCCAGCAGCAGTGTCAATTACCTTAATGGTTTCTTTCAGTTGATTTTTTGCTTCAGCTGCATTGCCTTCAGCAACCAATCTTTCGAAAGATTTAATGGAGCTCTTTAATTTAGACTTCCACTCTCTGTTTCTTGCATTTCTCTTTAAAGAGGTTTTTACTCTTTTTTTGGCAGATTTAATTACTGGCATTCTGAATTCACCCCCTTTAACAGCCTTATAGGTATACGCTTAACAGGATCTGGAAAACCAGGTCCATTTTGCTTTACAGAGCTGAAAATTTAGCTAAGTAACTCTAATCTTTTTACAGCATTTTAATTTTAACATGACTATTTAAAAAATGCAAGTTCTGTATAGAAAAAACCTGGACTGGATAGAATACTAAAAGATAATTTACACAATTTACTTCAGGAGGTGAGCTCAATGAGTGGCATGGTGGGAGCGATAGTCAGATTCATCGTATCTGCCCTGGTTTTAATCGGGATCGGTTATATAGTACCGGGATTCAGTATGGTCGGTTTTGGTAATGCCCTTATAGCAGCAATAGTTATTGCTGTCCTGGGCTATGTCATTGAGTCTATCTTTGGTGAGCGGATTTCACCCCAGAGCCGCGGACTGGTTGGTTTTATCACTTCAGCAGTTGTAATTTACCTGACTCAATTTGTAGTGGAAGGATTATCAGTAACGATAATCGGTGCCTTGCTGGCTGCTTTTGTAATCGGCCTGGTTGATGCCTTTGTTCCTACTGAATTAAGATAAAAGGAGTCCGAGGATGGGATATAGAGAAGATCTGCTACAGGGAGTTCCCTTTCCCCTGGAGACACATGATCTGGCCATTGACGCCCATGAATTGGCTGTACAACGGACCGGTGGTGAAATCCAGGGTGTAAGTGTTGTAGAAGAGAGGAAAGAGGTTGCTAAAATCACCAGAATTAATGTGATGAATGAACAGGGGGCCCAGGCCATTGGCAAGCCGGTAGGAAAGTATACCAGTATAGAGTCTGAAGGCCTTAAAAGCCAGAACCGGCTGGTCCATGATCAGCTGAGTGAGATTGTTTCAGAGGAACTGGCCCTGATGATTGATTTTGACCAGATTAGGCCCAGTCCCAATATGGAACCGACCATATTTGTTGTTGGGCTGGGGAACTGGAATGCAACTCCGGATGCCCTTGGGCCGCAGGTATTAAATCATCTTATGGTCACCAGACACCTCTATATGGAGGCTCCTCCCGAATTGAGAAATGGGTTACGTCCAGTCTGTGCTTTATCTCCAGGAGTCCTGGGGTTGACAGGGGTGCAGACAGCAGAAATCATCAGGGGTGTTGTGGAGATGGTCAAGCCCAATTTAATTATTGCTATCGACTCACTGGCTGCACACCATACCAGCAGGCTGGCAAATACCATCCAGATCAGTAATACAGGAATAGCCCCTGGTTCCGGGATAGGTAAAGTACGGCCGGCAATCAATCAGGAGACCATGAATATCCCGGTAATCGCTGTCGGGGTACCGACAGTAGTCCATGCTATTACCATTGTAAATGATGCCATGGAAGAGATGTTAAGGGGCGAGATCTTTTCAAAAGTAGAAAGAGAGAGATTCCGCCATGTGGAGGAAAGTGAAAAGAAAAGGATGATGGTAAATATCCTGGGTCCTTTTATGGGTGGGTTAGTGGTCTCTCCCAAAGGGGTTGATGAATTGATACAGGATGTAAGCAGGATAATTGCCGGTGGAATCAATATTGCTTTACATCCCGATATAACACCGGAAAATATTTCTTTATATCTATAGAAAAGTTCTATAGAAAAAGAAATTTGAGGCAGAAGAACAATTCTTTCTGTCTCATTTTTTATGCGACCTGCCTGTCTAAAAACAGGCTTTACTTGATACCCTAAATATCTGTTCTAAGTTTACAGTGACTCTCATAACTATTTTATGGGAGGAATAGCTATGTCCAGCAAATCTGCAAAATTCATTGTAGCAGTTATTATAGTGGTATTATTAATCTTAAATATAAATAAATACCGGAATTTAAAGGATGAAGTTGTTCCAGTCTGGTCAAGCTATGATGAGGAATATTATTATAGTTATAATAAAAACTCTCTATATGACAGGATTAAAAGCAGGTTCAGTTTAGAGAGCTTTATCTATAGTGTAAGCAAGGTAAGATTACAGGTACCTATTACATATCTGAAACGGGAGATACTACTCCTGGGTTATTATACACCTGAAGAATTAAAAAGCCAGACAGAGACCATTTACACACCTGTCTCCGGCAGCCAGAATGTGATTAAGTTGAAATTTAACCTGGCTGATAATACCGGAACCAGCCCGGCCAGGGAGGATAGCAGGGAAGGTGAGTTAATAGATATTCAGGGGAAAAGAACCTTTCTGGCAAAAGAAGCCCCCCTTATTGCCATTTACCATACCCATACATCTGAAACCTACATGGATGATCCCAGGAAACAGGATGGCAATGGACATGTTTTACAGGGTAATATAGGTAATGTGGGAAAGGTGGGGATGGAGTTGGCCCGTATTTTATCGGAAAAATACGGTTTCCGGGTCATCCATACTACAAAAGTACATGATGAGGCCTATAGCAGGTCCTATTATAATTCCCGGAATACGGTTAAAGAACTGCTGCAGGAGAATCCGGATATAGATTTAATCCTGGATATTCACCGGGATGGTATCAAGGCTGCCCTTACTAAAGAACAGTTAACTGCTGTATTTGGTAATGAGCGGGCAGCCAATATAATGATTGTTGTGGCTAATGGTAAGTATAGCTTTGGAGAGGCAGAGAGCAGGAATGACTGGCAGAAAAACCTGGCCCTGGCCAGAGAGTTAGCTGATTGGCTGGACCGTCTCTATCCCGGCCTACTGCGGAGGATTGAGGAGAGGGATACCACCACCAATAGATATAACCAGGATCTCAGCCCGGTTTCTTTACTGATTGAGATAGGTGACTACCGTAATACTACCCAGGAAGCTATCAATGCAGCCCATTACCTGGCTGATGCCATAGCAGCCATGTTCGGGAGGAGGTAATTTTTGAATTAAAATAAAAAGAATACTTTTAAATTTGCTTTTCCTGGAGTAATTCCAGGAATTTTTCATTTGAGAATGGGAAAATATACATTTTATGTAGGAATTTTTGCATTTATAGAGAACTAAATACTAGTAAATGGGAAAAAAGGTTATAAAAGCAAAATATGACAATATACTGGAGACTGAACTGATTACCCTTGACTATAACTCAGGCAGTGTAGGGATTGATTTAGGCAGGGTAGAGGACAATATAAGCAGGATTGAACTGAGGACGATAGGGATAGCCAGACACCGCTTAACAGAGGAAACAATAGATATCTATCTGAGTGATGATAATATCAGCTATCAATTACTGGAAAGAAATCAATGGCAATATAGCAGGGACCCACTGGGTAATAT